>Ga0136642_1000018_pt1 | contig 113108 bp, 99 predicted proteins | sample LowCatLa1302831Y_FD_115313 | JGI IMG/M metagenome (GOLD analysis project Ga0136642, IMG submission 115313) | Freshwater microbial communities from Lower Cathedral Lake, Yosemite National Park, California, USA - 13028-31Y | ecosystem: Environmental > Aquatic > Freshwater > Lake ... | reverse complement strand
CGGCACCATCATCTTGCTGATGCGAGGGCAACGTCAGGCCGACTCTTGGATTCGTGCTTTCGTGGTCAAGATGCCGTTTGTCAAACCGGAGCACGTGGGTAAATTATTAGACTCCGTAGCGGATCGAGTTACCCTGTTGACTTCACGCCCGCAACTGCTGCGCAGCGCTCTCTATTGGGCGGCCGCAAACTGGGTGCTCGACGCGGCTTGTTTATGGGTATTCCTGTGGGCATTTGGCTACCCCATCTCACCAGTCGACCTTATGGTGGCCTACGGTTTAGCCAATATTCTTGCGGTGATCCCCATTACGCCCGGAGGGCTGGGGGTCATTGAAGGAACGTTAATCCCCACCATCGTCGGGTTTGGCGTTCCCCACACCCCCGCAATTCTCGCGGTGTTGGCGTATCGTTTGGTGAATTTTTGGATTCCGATACCCGTGGGCGCTGGCGCTTATTTCTCATTGCGCTGGAAACCGGCGTTGGCTATTTCAGAAATCAACCGAAATGGAAGCGTGTAGAAACCGCTTCATCGTTTCACTCTGAGCCGAAATTCCCGTCAAGGTTGAGACCCGCCGCCAACGACGATCAGTACCTAAACTCCATGCATTGCGGTCGTCCGCCAGCAACAGCTCAACGTAACGATAAATCTCGGTACGACCTGCGTCGCTACGAACGGGAACCAACACTTCAACTCGGCGGTCAAGATTTCGCTCCATGAGATCCGCGGAGCCTATGTAAACCTTTTCGCCCCCCGTTGCCGCAGTACCAAAAATGAAGATTCTCGAGTGTTCCAGAAAATCTCCGACGATTGATCGAACATGGATGTTCTCGCTCAAACCCTCAACGCCTGGTCGAATACAGCAAAGACCTCTAACAATCAGCTGGACGCACACCCCAGTAGAAGACGCGCGATACAGCGAATCTATGATGCGAGGATCTGTTAAGCCATTGACCTTGATGACGATTTTCCCATCAACCCCTAGTGCCGCCTGCTCTTCGATGAAGCCCAATATGTCCCTACGAGTATCGATGGGGCTGGATATCAGAGACGTTCCATGGGGCATCTTCGAATACCCGGTCAAGAAATTGAAGAGCTCGCCGATTTCAGATGTCACGTCTTCAGCGCAGGTCAATAAACCGTAGTCTTCATACGATCGTGCTGTTCGCGAGTTGTAATTCCCAGTGCCCACATGTGCGTAACGACGAATCGTTCCCTTTTCATTGCGGATGACGAGCGAGGTTTTCGAGTGTGTTTTCAAACCGACAACGCCGTAGACCACATGTACGCCCGCATCTTCCAGGGCCTTTGCCCATTCAATGTTTGCGGCTTCATCAAAGCGCGCCTTTAGTTCTACGAGCGCGGCCACTTGCTTCCCTAAACCTGCCGCACGAATTAAAGAAGCGACGATAGGCGAATTCCCACCCGTTCGGTAAAGAGTCTGTTTGATGGCGACTACGTCTGGGTCACGCGAAGCTTGATCGATAAACAGTTCGACCGAGTCGCTGAAACTCTCGTACGGATGATGAACCAGTAGATCTCCTCTTCTCATCTCTTCGAAGATGTCCACCGGACCTTCTTTCACTGGAACCAGCCGAAGTGGCGTGACTGGCGTCCACGATTCATTTTTCAGGTCAGGTCGATCCAATTTGCAGAGATCCCAGAGGCTGCCCAGGCCTAAAGGTGCATCTGACACATAGATCTGCGAGGACTCGAGGTCAAGTTGCTCGGTTAGTAAATCTCGTAAGTGGCTGGGGAAACCTCGTGTCAATTCAAGGCGCAAGGCCCTTCCGAACCGCCTGCGACGTAGTTCGGTTTCCAGGGCGACCATCAAGTCATCGGCCTCATCTTCCTCAAATGCAAGGTCGGCGTTTCTCGTGACGCGACAGAACCCCGGTTCCCCAATTTCCATTCCAGGAAACAGCAAGTGCAGGTGCATCGAGATGACATCCTCCAAAAGGCACAAATCGCCATTAGCTCCCACGGGCACAAAGCGCGGGAGTGAGTCGGGTACCTTCACACGGGCTAATCGACGCTCGCCGTTGTTGGAGTCGGTGACACTCACCACAATATTGAGCGACAAGTTCGAAATCATGGGAAAGGGATGACCTGGGTCAACGCTCAACGGCGTCAGGACGGGGAAAATCTGGTTTCGGAAATAGGAAGACAGCTCTTGTAGCGCCTCTTCGTGATCCGGTGCGCCCCTGAATATCTTGATTCCACTCGCTTCGAGCTCCGGTATGACGAGGTCCAAGACAATCCGATCCTGTCGAACAATCAGCTCGATAACTCGTTCCCGAATTGCTCTGATCTGCTCCTTCGGTCGCAAACCGTCAACGCTCTTTGATTCGACGCCTGCCGCAATTTTGTCTTCGAGCGACACCACGCGAACTTGAAAAAACTCGTCAATCATCTCCGCGAAAATTGCCACAAATTTGCAGCGCTCCAAGACGGGCAGTTGGTCATCAACGGCCAGATCTAGCAACCTCGAACCGAATTCCAGGCGCGAAAGTTCTCTGTTGGAAAATCGCTCGTGACCGAAACTTTCGGGAAACTCCTTCATCTCTCTCCTCTTCCGTCTGTAAACCTCGAAAATAGTCACACGGCAAGTACCATGACGGTATGGTCTTGCCACGTCCTCGCTGGCGTCAAACCCAACGCGCTACAGAGGGTCCGGGTCCGATAACAAGTCGCTCCACGGAACTAATGCTGCTCGTTCTCGTCGGGTTCATTATAACTTGTCTCTATATCCTCGCCTCCCTGGGGGGCAAAGGCCGTACGCCGCCGTCCATTTTGCCTTTCTTCATTTTCATTTTCGTACTCGGCGCTGTAGCCCACTTGGGAATTAAGAAATATGCTCCTCGTTCCTCGCAAATACTTCTTCCACTCGTTGCGCTTCTCAATGGCTTGGGATATCTAGAAATAGCGCGTTGGGACTCGAGGAAGGCGTCATATCAATCTGTTTGGATTTTCATCAGCGTCCTAGCGCTGTTTGGTGTCTTGCACTTCGCGAAACGAATTCGCGACCTCGATCGCTATCGTTACTTATCGCTCCTCACAGCAGCGGGATTGATGCTGTTGCCGCTGGTTCCACACCTGGGTGAAAAAGTAAATGGGGCGCGCCTGTGGATTCATCTTGGTGCATTCACCTTCCAACCGGTTGAAATTGCCAAACTCCTTCTCATTGCATTCTTCGCTTCTTATTTCAGCGCCAACAAGGATATTCTGTCTCAGTCGCAATTGCATCTTGGTCCACTAGGAATTCCCGCACTTTCGGCGTTCTTTCCGATTTTCGTTGCCTGGGGATTCGCTCTTCTCGTTCTGGGGACCGAGAATGATATTGGTTTCGCCATGCTTTTCTTCGTCGTTTTTTTCTCACTGCTGTGGATTACCACGGGGCGCAGAATCTACGTAGCTCTCGGCGTAGTCCTCCTCACTTCCGGAGGATATTTCGGACAATCAGCCTTTCATCAGATTCATCAACGGTTCGCCATCTGGTTGAATCCATGGACCACGACAGCCTTGGACCACGGAGGGAATCAGTTGGTGCAGTCGTGGTTTGCGCTTGCCAATGGAGGACTTACAGGAACCGGAGTTGGATTGGGACAAGCCGGCCGTTATGTGGGCGAAGTCACCACCGACATGATGATGAGCGCACTCGGCGAAGAATTGGGCTGGATCGGCGTCATAATTGTTCTCTCCGGAATTCTTCTCATCGTTGGTGAGGGACTGCATATAGCCCAGCGAAGCGGACCGTCCTTTAATCGAATATTAGCTACGGGACTATCTCTTGTTCTCGGCTTTCAAACCTTTGTTATCGCGGCGGGTGTTTTTCGAATACTTCCATTAACCGGGATAACCCTGCCTTTTGTTGCTTACGGTGGTAGCTCGCTCGTCGCAAACTACATCATTGTCGGTCTATTGCTCCGCCTCTCGGACGAAAATCATCGAGAAAAGCGGGGCGGAGAGTTACAGCGCAGCCCACTACTGAAGCCAATTCAGTTTAAGGGTTAAAGAAGTTAAGGACCTTTTCGGCACACAAGATCGGAGCACCGGTTCTAAGGGCGATTACAACGCCATCACTTACTCGGCTGTCCATCGTCATAGATCCTTCGGGGGTCATCAACTCAATTTCTCCGTAGAAAATCCCCTCGTCGTAGTTCGTGATTCGCACAGCCACGACGTCGCATCGCAGCCGCGCCAAGGTGGCTACGAAAAGGTCATGTGTGCTGGGACGTGCGAGAGGCGTCTGATCTTTTGCGGAGGCCAGGATTTGCGCGTCGGCTATAGCTACGTAGATTGACAGAGACCGAAAGGGGGCTGCAGCTTCAACAAGATTCAGCTCAGGGGACGGAGAGGGCAAATTAAAAGCGACGGTGCCAACGTCCATCACGGCAAATGGTTCCATAACAACAACCTCCGCAGCAGCGTCGACCTGGTCTACGAACTCTTCTTCCATGCCGGTAGCCTAACTAGATTCGCCGTCGTCCGACGGAAAGTACAATTCCTCCCGCAACAAAGAAAACCACAGCTGCTGAGCCACCGTAACTGATTAATGGGAGCGGAATTCCCGCAATCGGCATCACGCCCATCGTCATTCCTATGTTTTGGATACAACTGAAAGCAAAGAAGACGAAAATTCCCGTGCACAGTAGTCGACCGAAAATATCCTTCGTTTCCCGTGTGATTTTGTACATACGATAACCAACGAAGGAAAGAAGTCCGATGGTCCATAAACACCCGGCCAAACCGAGTTGCTCTCCAATCGCCGTGAAGATGAAGTCCGTGCGTTGTTCGGGAACATAACCCAAGGTCGTCTGCAGACCACGAAAGAAACCCGCGCCGAACAAGCCTCCACTCCCAATGGCACTCTTGGCGTTCGTCACCTGGAAAATGAGCTGTTGCATTTGTCCGTCATTGGAATTCTGATTCAAAAAAGCTGTCAATCTGTTGATCTGGTACTGGTGAAGCAGGCCGAAATAGATTGCAAAAACGCTCAGCAGAGATCCGCCCACGGCAAGAACCACCATTAGTCGAGGTGGAACGCCAGCCATCACTAGCTCAATTCCTATCGCTACGAGCAGGATTATTGACGTTCCTAGATCTGGCTGGAACACGATCAGAAACAAAGGTGTTCCGAACATCAGAAGTAGTCGGCCAACATCTCTATTGGTGATGCCTTCCGGCCGCCGAGCTGCGTAGGTGGCAATCGCGATAATGATTGCTACCACGGAGAATTCACTCGGCTGAAGTTGCACAAAGCCCAAATTGAACCAGCGTTGTGCCCCGAGCGCACTTGACCCCAGGAACCTCACTGCTACTAAGGCGATAAGAGATATCACATAACCAGGGGTGGCCAGCAATTCCAACCGATGGAAGTCAATTCGTGACACTATCCACATCAAAGCTATACCGGCCACTACGAAGACCAATTGCCTTTCTAGGTAGTAGTGGGGGTTGTCGCCAGCGTTCACGAGCGCCTGGCGAGTAGCGCTGTAGATCATTAAAACTCCGAAAAGCCCCGATCCCGCCAGCGCCCAAAACAGGGCGTAGTCCATACCGGTTCGCGTCGGCGTTCGATTCATCGAATGGATACTCATCTAGCTACTTCCATTAGCTCGTTCACGTCCACGTCGATTCCAAACCACCAATCGAATTGGATCTTCGCCTGATGCACCAGCATCGCCAGACCGTTGGTACTTAGGGCACCAAATCGATTGCCGAGATACTTCATCCATTCCGTTTCCCGAGGTTCATAGGTCACGTCGAACCCCAAAGTTTGAGAGTTCAGTCCTGGTTCAAGATTCACAAAAATACGATCGCTACCAGCGGAAGAGGGAATCGTATTAACCACGAGGTCAATAGTGCCCCTCGACAAATCATTAAAGGACACACTTGGATAGATCGTGGTGACGGCATCTCCCTCCACGAAATTTCTCCCGAAAACGCTCACTCGCGCATCGTTCGCAACGCTGGCGTCGATTATCGCCCTCGCCGAACCTCCGGTTCCCAGGATTGCTACATGAAGATCCGAGACGTTAACACCCCGTTCGGCGCGCAGTGCCGCCACGAAGCCTTCCCCGTCAGTTGAAATACCTTGCCACTGGTCACCCGAGCGTTTGATGGAATTGACCGATCGAATTCGTCTGGCAGTCTCGGAAACTTCATCGCAGAATGTAAAAGCCGCTTCCTTCAATGGCATTGTTACGGAAGCGCATGACACACCCGATAGCGATCGACGCATCGCCTCCGAACTCTTTTCAGCAGTATCGAGAAAACCGACAGTTCCCTCTAGGCGAAAATTCTTCAACACGTAATCAATTAGTCGTGGCGTCAGAGAGTGCGATACCGGTTGACCCATGACAACGTACTTAGGCTCCATCACAGCCCGCGACTTCGCGCGAGTTTTTCATTAGCCAATTGTTGCGCAAAGGTCGTCGAGAAAGCTTCTTGACCGTCTTTCGTCACCACTACAAAATACAACCAAGAACCGGTTGATGGATGAAGCGTGGCCGCCAGCGCGTCAGTCGATATCACGCAAATAGGAGTAGGAGTCAATCCAGCATTCAAATACGTGTTGTAGGGAGAGCGGATTTTCAACATGGCAGGCGTGACGACTCCCCCATCACGGCCCAGGGCATAGAGGATTGTCGCGTCCATCTGCAGCGAACTTTTCCGTTCCAACCGATTGAAGATCACTCGAGCCACTCGTGGCATGTTCGACGGGTAATAACCCTCTTTCTGCACGATAGATGCCACGGTGATGAGTTGATAGGCGGAGAGTACGCCCAGACGCGACTCCGAACCCAGATGCACGGCGGAGACCATGCGATCAAAGCTCTTGACCATCGACGTCGCTAGCGAGGCCGCGGAAACCGAATGAGAAATTCGATACACACCGGGCCCGATGAGGCCCTCAGCCGGCCCTCCCTGCCAGAACCCATTGGACTCAAGCTGATGAATCAACGAATCATGAAATGCAAAAGCAAAAGCGGTGCCCTTGACGGCGAGAATTTGTGCCTCAATTTCTCGAAGAGTGTTCCCTGGGCTTACAACAACTTGTCGATAATTGGGCTGCTCCGAGAGCGTGCGAATTATGGTGTCGTAGGGTTCACCCCTTCGAATCTCGTAAGAACCGGGCCTCACCAACGGAGCTCCATGCCACGCAAGGTCCATACGAAAGGCGAGGGCTGAGGAAATTACGTGCTGGGAGCTCAATTCCACTCCGATTGATGACCACGACTCCCCCGCACCGACGCGCACTATTTCGTACTGACCAGGAGACCCTATCGGATATACCTGAAGCAAGAACCAAGATCCAAGGGCCACGACCAGCGCCACGCCTACGAGGATGATTCGCCTCATCATCATTTTCATGCGTTACTGTCGAGAAACATCTGCAGGAGAACTGCTGCGGCTTGCGAGTCGACATACTGTCGTTGCTCTTTAATAGAGACGCCCGCCTCCGACAGACGCCGAGAGGCCGTCTTGGTCGTGTAGCGCTCGTCGACGAGATGAACTGTCATTTCCGGGAAAGTCCCAACAATGAGTTTATGAAAATCGCGTGCCATCTCGGTACTAGCTGTCTCGGTGCCGTCCAGACCGAGAGGTAAACCTACGATTATTTCCGTCACTCCCTCTTCCTCTACGAGGGACTCAATATGCTCAACATATTCCTGCGTCGCGTCGATGGCGTATCGTTCGAAGGCGAAGGCTCTCGAACGGTCAGAAACGGCAACACCAATTCTCTTGGATCCAGGGTCGAGTGACATGATTCGACCCATAAATTACTGCGCGTAGATCTGAGCCGCCGCCAAGCAACTTTCAATAGCTGAGGCGTCACGCCCTCCCGCAAGGGCGAGCCGAGCCGAGCCGCCGCCGCCGCCGTTAACAATGGACCCCAAGGCCTTGACAATAGCGACAGCGTCATTGACACCGTCCGTTGCCACTGCTACCGCAACTTTTCCGTCAGGGGTTACACCAAGAAGAATGCTGAGGCGCAACGACCTAGAACTCAAATCCGCCACCATCTGTCGAAGCTGGTCACCCGTGAAGCCATCCAAGCGTTCCACCAAGAAACCATCGTGGGCCTTGGAAAATAGCTTGTCCACGACTGCTGCTAACTGAGATTGTCGAAGGGAATTGAGCTCTCGCTCTAAATCCTTCTGGTTCTCAAGAGTGCGTTGCAGAGCCGCAACTACGTCGTCTTCAGAGCTGCGAAGAATCGCCGAAACTGAGTGGACGATAGTTTCGAGGGCAAGAGTTCTCGACAAGGATCCCGCACCCGTAGTGGCTTCGAGTCGCCGAGTGTTTGCCCCGATGCTGCTCTCGCTAACTATTTGAATCTGACCAATATCGCCGAGTCGGTTCACGTGAGTTCCACCGCAAAACTCCAAGGAATGCACGCCCGCTCGTACCACCCGCACGCTGTCACCGTATTTGTCACCAAAAAACGCGAGCGCTCCCATGTTCTCCGCGTTTTCTTTAGTGGTCTGGGTTGTCTCAACCTCTGCATTTTCTACGACATCGCCGTTAACAAGATTCAGGATTTCCGCACGCTGCATTTGCTGAAATGAATCGCCGTGGGAAAAGTCAAAACGAAGTCGGTCGGGTCCAACGAGTGAACCTTGCTGGCGCACATGGTCGCCAAGCACCATACGCAAGGCGGAATGAAGCAGGTGGGTAGACGTGTGGTTTCGCCGAATTGCTTCGCGGCGTTCTGCATCAATAGTGGCGGTCGCAAACTGACCCGCAAACATCTCCCCATCTAATTGGCCACGATGAATGACCAAGCCACCACCGAAACCTTGCGTGTCGGTCACCCGGACGGAACCAGACTCTGTGGTGATAACTCCCGTATCACCCACCTGACCACCTGATTCAGCGTAGAAAGGTGTCGTCTCCAGAAAAACCTCTACGGACCCATCCTCAAGCGTAAACACCGCCACCACATTAGTTTCGATCGTATATTTAGTCGCATCACGTCCCACGAAATGACTGATCCCGTGGCTATCAACGACGTCGCGATACGAGCTGTCATCCATTGTTTTCTTCAAGGTCGATGCTGCGCGCGCACGAGACTTTTGCGCATTCATCTCAACGTCATACTCAACACGATTAACCCTTAAGCCTCGCTCCACCACTAACTCTTCGGTGAGCTCGAGGGGGAAACCATGGGTGTCGTGCAGTCGAAACGCCGTTGCGCCCGGGAATTCGACACTGCCGGCAATCGCCAAATTCGAAAGTTCGCCATCTAGCAGAGCCAACCCACTCTTAAGAGTGCGAGAAAAACTCTCCTCTTCTCGTTGGAGAATTGCGACTATCGCGTCTTTTTCTCGGACCAAATTCGGATAGGCCAATCCCATCTTCTCAATGGTTGCGTCGACGAGAAACCGTGTGAGGTCACCATTTCCTCCCGATTGCCGAGAAGCCAAGATGGCGCGTCGAATGATGCGACGCAAAACGTAGCCTCTCCCTTCATTGGACGGAAGGACACCGTCCGCTACCAGCATGGTCATTGCTCGTCCGTGTTCAGCGATTCGTCGTAGCGCTACATCAATCGCAGGATCAGTGCCGTACGACTTCCCCACATAACTCTGAGCAACTTCGAGCAGGGGCGTGAACAAGTCCGTAGCAAAAACCGAATCAACGCCATTAAGGATGGCCAGAACGCGTTCAAAGCCGGAACCGGTATCGATGTTTTTCTTCGGCAGCGGATCCAATTGGCCCTCACGGCTCCGGTTGTACTGCATAAAAACCAAATTCCAGAACTCGACAAATCTCTCATCGCCGCCAAAGGCTGGGCCCCCATCGGCACCGTATTGCTCACCCTTGTCGTAAAATATTTCGGAGCACGGTCCGCATGGTCCCGTATCGCCCATCTGCCAAAAGTTATCCTCACCGAGGCGCTGAATTCGTGCCGACTTCACGCCCGCAACGTCTCTCCAGAGTTCTTCGGCTTCGTCGTCCGATTCGTGAACCGTGATCCACAGTCGATCCGGATCAAGACCGAAGCCCTCGGTAATAAGAGACCACGCGAATTGAATAGCGTCCGGCTTGAAGTAATCACCGAAAGAGAAATTCCCCATCATCTCGAAGAAGGTCAAGTGCCGGGTGGTGGTGCCAATTTGGTCGATGTCGGGGGCTCGAAAACATTTCTGAATCGAAACCGCACGAGGGAAACTCGGAATCTCTTCTCCGGCGAAATACGGCTTAAACGGAACCATCCCCGCGATGGTGAACAACAAGGAAGGGTCGTGCGGAATCAGGCTCGCCGAAGGCACCACGGTGTGTCCTCGGGTCTCAAAATGCCCTAAGAACCTCTGACGTAAATCGGCGGCTTCCATAGCGTCACATTCTACCGGTCGCGTTCGCTACACCCACCTATGGGCGTCCTCACACAGCTACAGGTCGTTCTCGGCCGATTGGTCGCGTAGATCGTAGAAAGGGCCTTTAACCTCGTCCGGTAGATACTGTTGCTCCACTCTGTGTCCCACGAAATCGTGCGGATAGACGTACCCCACACCATGGCCCAGCGCGGCGGCAGCGCGGTAATGCCCATCTCGCAAATGGGAGGGGACCTGCACCGAGGATCCGCCGTTCAACGAATCATCTACGCGGCCGAGAGCCACACCGACGCTGTTGGACTTCGGCGCCTTGGCGAGATACATAGTTGCGTGACCGAGCGCGAATCGGCACTCAGGAAGTCCCACAAACTCTACTGCGCGCGCCGCTGCCTCCGCTACCACCAGAGCGCGGGTATCTGCCAGACCCACGTCTTCACTGGCCAGGATGACGAGCCTTCGTGCGAGGAATCGTGGGCTCTCACCGTTATTCAGAAGAACTACCAGCCAGTAGAGGCTGGCGTCTACATCGGATCCTCTTACTGATTTGATAAAGGCCGAAACTTGGTCGTAGTGGCTGTCGGCGGACTGGTGCAACACGCGGCCGTCGCGGGCCTTCCTCACGTCCTCTTTGGTCACCTGCACTGGCTCGACACTGCGATCGGTCATCGCAATTGACAGGTCGAGCGTTGTCAATGCAGCCCGAGCATCACCCTCGCAACTCGTAACAATGACGTCGAGAGCTTCATCAGTCGCTGCCATATTTCGCAGCGCCAGACCCCTCGCCAAGAGAACGCGGATATCTTCGGGCTCCAGACTTGAGAGTCGCCAGAGGCCCATGCGGCTCATCAGTGCGGCGTTCAATTCGAAAAACGGATTCTCCGTAGTGGCTCCCAGCAACACGATAGAACCGTTCTCGGTTACCGGCAACAATAAATCCTGCTGCGACTTATTAAATCGATGAATTTCGTCGATGAATAAAACAGTGCGTCGATTGAATCGCGCCAAGTTATCAGCCGCCCGCTGAATGACCTCGCGTAAATCTTTTACTCCCGATGAGACTGCGGAGATGGTTTCTACCTCGTAATCCGCGGCTGCAGCCAAAATCCTCGCGAGTGTCGTTTTACCGGTACCGGCAGGACCCCAAAGGATGGACGACTTCAAGGTTCCCGACTCCGCCATTCGGCGCAACGGAGCGTTGGGACCTACCAGGTGCTTCTGCCCAACTACGTCGTTTAGTCGCCGTGGCCGTAGAGCCTCGGCCAAAGGGGCAACTTCTTTCAGACGTTCTTGGTACGCGTCATCAAAAAGAGAACTCACGCGTCTTTCGCCACCGGGCGGAGACGGAGCTCCTTGATCGACTTCTCAGAAATGGACTTTGGAGCCCCCGTCATGAGGTCCGAGCCCGTCTGAGTCTTCGGGAAAGCAATCACCTCGCGGATGTTCACCTCACCGGCGAAAATAGCCGTCAGTCGGTCAATGCCGAAGGCGAAACCTGCGTGCGGTGGTGCTCCGTAGCGAAAAGCACTCAAAAGGAAGCCAAAACGCTGTTCCGCCTCTTCTTCGGAAATCCCAAGAATCTGGAAAATCTGAGACTGGATATCCGCACGATGTATTCGGACAGAACCGCTTCCTAGTTCCCAACCATTCAGGACCAAGTCGTACGCCTGCGAACGTACCCTCATGGGATCCGTTTGCATAAATTCCATGTCGTCGGGATGCGGCATCGTGAAGGGGTGGTGTGCTGAAATAGGGTTACCGTCCTCATCGAGCCCTTCGAACATTGGGAAGTCGGTGACCCATACATACCGATGTGGACCCTCGGATACCGGTGGCGCAGCGATATTGAGCCGCACTGCTCCAAGAACTTTGCACGCGGTCACGTAGTCGTCAGCCACCGCCAGCACCAAATCTCCGGCTTGGGCACCGTCGACCGAGCGAATCGCCAGGCGTTCACCTTCGTTCAAAAAGCGGTCCAAGGGGGAATCGAGCCCCTCTGCGGTGACCTTGAACCACGCGAGGCCCTTGGCTCCGTGCGCCTTGGCAAGATCAGTTAAGACGTCCAACCGGCTTCGTGACATTTCGGCACCACCCGGCACGCAAATCGCCTTGAGACAAGCAGACTGGAACGCCTTTACCTCGGTCGAGGCAAACTCCGCGGTCAAGTCTTGCAGGACGAGGCCGAAACGTAGGTCGGGCTTGTCAACTCCGTACTTATCTAAGGCGTCTGCCCAGGTCATGGATTCAATAGCGCCCGGACGGACATCCGTAGCTGCTTCTGCCGCATCAAGAACAGCCTCGCTCACGAATCCCATGATGTCCGCCTGCGAAACGAAGGAGGCCTCCATGTCAAGTTGCGTGAATTCAAACTGTCGATCCGCGCGCAAGTCCTCGTCACGCAGACAACGCGCAAATTGGAAATAGCGATCGAACCCACCCACCATCAAAAGCTGCTTCGCAATCTGGGGTGACTGTGGCAAAGAATAGAAATCTCCGTGATGTAATCGCGATGGCACAACGAATTCCCGCGAACCCTCAGGAGTAGGCGCCCACAGTAGTGGGGTCTCGACCTCGCAGAATCCTTGACGTTCCATCGCGCGGCGGATTGCCGAGTTCACCTTCGCTCGGAGGCGCAGGTTTTTCTGCATTTGCGCGCGGCGAATATCCAGGAAGCGATACTTAAGTCGAACCTGTTCGTCAATATCGATTCGATCATCAAGTTGAAAAGGTACCGTGTCAGATGTCGCCAGCACCTCGACGGTGCACTCAGTCAGTTCCACCCCTCCCGTGGAAATTTTTGGGTTCACGGTGCCAGTCGGACGATGCGTGATCGAACCCGTAACGCGGACGACGTACTCACTACGCACATCGAGCGATCCATCAACAACCACCTGAACAATTCCACTGTGATCGCGAATGTCAAGGAAAGCCAAATGCTCCCCGTGTTCACGACGACGTGCCACCCAGCCGCACACCGCAATTTTTTTGCCGACATCGCTTGCGCTTAGCGTTCCGCACAGCGTGTCGCGCAAACTGGTTGCTTCGTAGGGTTCTGTCATTGTTCTGCCATTTCTTGTAAGAGGTCCATAATGACCTGTGCGGAACCAGCACGAGCGATACGAAACTGACGATCCTCATCCGCAGCGCCTTTCAAGCGACGCACGGTAATCTCCCCCGCGTTTGCTTCCTGCTCCCCGATCAGAATCGCCAACTCAGCACCACTGCGGTCCGCGAGCTTCATTTGGCTCTTCATCGAACGACCGTCATAGGCCCGTTCGACGCTAACTCCCAACGAACGTAGTTCAGAAGCCAGCAACATCGCATCGAACGATTTGAGTGTGTCAACGATGAACACCCGACACGACGGGGTGCCTGTGCGTGCACCATCCTCGGCCTGGAGTGCCAGTAGCAGTCGTTCGATGCCGCTCCCGAAGCCGATAGCTGGAGTCGGATCGCCGCCCAGGTTTTCCACCAAGCGGTCGTATCGTCCGCCTCCCCCCACGGCATTTTGCGCCGAATCCAGTGCTCGCGACGAGAACTCGAAGGTGGTGCGGGTGTAGTAGTCAAAGCCCCTCACCAAACGCACATCACGACTCCACGGGATTCCCAGCACCGACAATCCATCGGTGACGGCGGAGAAGTGTTCAGAGCACTCCGCACACAAGTAGTCGGGGAGTTGAGGCCCGTCAGTCGTCACCGATACGCAGTCAGTCTTTTTGCAATCGAGAACTCTTAGGGTATTGGAACGAAAACTTTCTCGGTGCTCGTCGCAGAGGCGGTCGGACGAAGCATTCAAAAACTGTAGCAACGCGTCAACATACAGATTCCGACAATCCTCGTGACCCATGGAATTGATACGCAAGTCGATTTCTCGTAATCCCAGCTCACGAAAGAAGTCCCACGCCACTGCGATTACCTCTACGTCAATGAATGGGTCGGCGGTCCCGATTGCCTCAACACCCAGTTGGTGATGCTGGCGATATCGTCCCGCCTGAGGACGTTCGTAACGAAAGGCCGGGGTGAAGTACCACACTTTCCATGGCGTAGTGGGGTGGTGCTGCACAAATGAGCGCACAGCCGAAGCAGTGCCTTCAGGCCGCAGGGCATACACCCGATCCGAACGATCCGTAAACGTGTACATCTCCTTGCGTGCCACATCTGAATTCTCACCGATTCCCCGCTGGAAGACGCCGACGTCTTCGAATAAGGGATTAACTATTAGACCGAAACCACTACGTGACGCTACGTCTGAAAACAGCGCAATCGTTTCTTGCCACTTCGTACTTTCAGGCGGCAGGACGTCGTGCGTTCCGACCGGCGACTGAAACGCCTTTTCTGACTGATTCACGAGCTCTGCTTTCTTCCAGGTAATTGGCGGAAGGCATCAAACACGCCATCGACACCTTTGATGGCTACCAACAGGCTAGAGAGATGGGCGGGGTCAGCGAGTTCCACGTCGAAAGTCATTCGAACTATTCGGTCCGAGGCTGTCGCCGAGTGACTGGCCACGATATTCAAGTGGTACTCCGCCACGACCCGCGACACGTCAAAGAGCAAACGTGAGCGATCGAAGGCCATTACTTCAAGTGTCGCTCGGTACACACCCTTGCTGGAACCGTCCCACTCCACCTCGATGACACGGTCCCCCACTCGGCTGGCCAAGGCCGCCGCGTTCGAACAATCATTACGATGTACCGAAACGCCGCGACCTTGCGTGACAAAACCCATAATTTGATCACCAGGAACGGGCGAGCAGCACCGCGCCAAATGAATCATGACGTCATCTAAACCTTCAACGAAAACCCCGCCAGCCCTACCGGAGTCACGGTAGGCACGCGTCGCCTTTCCGACCGTCGTGGGGAGTTGCTCAGCGTCACCGCCGCGCAGTTCCCTATCGAGACGTTGCACAACTGATTGCACTGAAACCTGTCCCGAACCAACATGAAAGAAGAGGTCCTCAATGTCGTCGTAGTGCAGAGAGGCAGCGACCGCGAGGAGGGCCTGCGAGGACAGGCTCGTTTGGATGGGCAGGCCTTCGCGACGAAAAGCCTTCGTCATTTCCTCTCGACCCGCTTCAATGGCATCTTCGCGACGCTCGCGCTGAAACCATTGACGAATCTTTGATCGTGCACGCGACGAGACCGCCACCGTCATCCAGTCTCGCGAAGGACCTGCGCTTTCCGATTTATTGGTGAGAACTTCCACCACGTCCGCCGAGTGGAGCTCAGTGTCCAACGGAACCAGGCGGCCATTAACTTTCGCACCAATACAACGATGGCCCACGTCGGTGTGAACCGCGTAGGCGAAGTCAATTGGTGTGGCACCACTCACCAAGGCTAGAACTCTGCCCTTGGGGGTGAATACGTAGACCTCGTCCTGGCCGAGATCGAGCTTCAATTGTTCGAGGAAACTTATCGGATCGTCGTTGTCTTCTTCACCATCGACGATTCGCTGCATCCAGGCGATCTCCTTGGCCGATGCCCGTTCCTTGTATCCCCAGTGAGCAGCAATTCCGAACTCTGCTCGACGGTGCATCTCTTGCGTTCGCAGCTGAACTTCCACCGATTTCCCGCGAGGACCGACCACCGTCGTATGCAGAGACTGATAAAGATTGAATTTGGGGTTATTGATGTAGTCCTTAAAACGGCCCTCAATAGGCTTCCAGAGGGAGTGAACGGCACCCAAGGCGGCCCAGCACTCTGCTTCGGTTGCGACGATAACGCGAATACCGATCAAGTCGAAAATTTCGTCAAACTCTTTACCCGCAACCACCATTTTTTCATAAATACTCCATAGGTGCTTTGGCCGACCACGCACGTCGCCAGACATACCCAGTTCGTTAAGTTTGGTAGCAACGTTGCCCACGACGGCCTGGAGATATTCTTCGCGTTCGGGAGCACGTGCCGCCACCATTTGTTCTATTTCCGCGTAGCGCTTTGGATGCAAGGTGGCGAAGCTGAGATCCTCAAGTTGCCATTTAACAGATTGAACTCCCAGGCGGTGAGCGAGCGGGGCATAAACGTCCAGCGTCTCCTGCGCGATAGTGCGCTGCTTGACCACTGGCATCACCGAGATAGTTCGCATATTGTGCAGGCGATCAGCAAGTTTGATCAGCAGTACACGCCAATCCTGTGCCATCGCTATAAACATCTTGCGGATAGTTGCCGCTTGCTGCGCTTCCTTTGAATCAAAAGCCAGACGATCCAACTTGGTTACTCCGTCGACCACCTCGGCAACGCCTGAACCGTAGGTTTCACGTATGGCCTCGACCGTCATTCCGGTATCTTCCACGGCGTCGTGGAGTAGGGCGGCCGCGATGGTGGCGCCATCGAGGCCCAAATCGGCCACAATCTGTGCCACCGCAATTGGGTGTGTGACGTAGGGCTCACCAGTTCGACGAATTTGGCCCTCATGAGCCGAAATCGCTGCTCTCCCTGCTTGGAAAATAATGTCCGGATCTTGATCAGGAAAGTGCCGCAAAAAAGCGTCGCGCACGGGCTCCAGCAGAGCCAAGAGAGGTTCCGACTCAGCCGCGATAGAGGAATGAATCACGCTGGTCACCCGACCAGCCTACCTCTGTTTTAGCGTTTTTTGCGCTTGCGCGGCTTGGCCACCACCACCGTGGCTGCAGCTGCGGCACTGGAAGGAGAACCCACAGAATTCTTGTCGTCCGTCATCCGAGCCGCCATCGCGGGAGTCACTGCTTGGCGGGCAGCCCTTGTCTCGAGCCGCAGGGATAGTTCACGGTAACGAGGCTCACGTTCCTTGGTCCACGCCAGAATGGGGCTGGCGATGAATATCGAAGAGTATGCACCGCTCATAAGACCCACGAAGAGTGCCAGACCGTAGTTTTGAAGAGTTGTCGCACCCAGCAACTCCGCGCCGACTACCAAGATTGACAGAACCGGCAAAATCGCTACGAGAGACGTGTTGATGGAGCGCGCCAAGGTTTGATTCATCGAAAGATTAATCATTTCCGAATAGGTCATCGCTCCGGTCTTCATCACGCCGCTAGTGTTATCACGCACCCGGTCGAAGACAACCACGGTGTCGTAGAGGGAATAGCCCAAAATCGTCAAAATCGCAATCACCGTATCCGGTGTGATTTGGAACCCAAAGAGCGAATAGACCCCAATGGTCACGAGGAGGTCGTGCAGCATAGCTATGAACGCCGCCAGAGCCATCTTTGGTTCGAAGCGCATCGCTATGTACGCCACTACGGCCACAAAGAAGGCAATCAGTGCCTCGAGCGCCCTATTAGTAACTTGACCACCCCATGTCGGCCCCACCGAGGATGTTGATACTTGGTTAGGACTGCGGTGGGCCAAGGTCGCCAACGCGGTCACTACCTTGTTGGTCTCCGTCAATTGATCCGCGAGACTGAGTGAACTCAGGTTTGCTTGAACGGTCAGAGTCTGGCCGCCCAGTAGAAAGACGTTGGGATCATTGAGGCCAGCGGATGTCACTGCCGCCGTTGCCTGCGAGACCGTGATGCCTTTGGCGAGGACTTGCCACGAACTACCACCCTTGAAGTCGATGCCAAGATTAAGGCCACGAAAGCCGAGAGAACTCAAACCAGCCACGATCACCACCAGCGAAGCCAACAACCAAATGCGACGGCGGCCAACGAAATCTACCGATGTTTGACCTCGATACAGACGACCGGACTTGCTCGTAGATAGCACGATCTCACTCATCGTTCGACACTCCCATTCCTGCGGCCATTGACATCATGGAGTTCGACTGAACGCCGCTTCGACGGCCGAGCAAAATCACGATTGGTCTAGTGAAGTACCACGTAATAGCCACGTCCATCAAGGTCGACAGACCAAGGAAGAAAGCGAAACCTCGTACCGAACCCACGGCAATTAGATACAGCAGAACTGCTGCCAGCAGGGAGACCATATCCGCCGCCAACACCGTGCGCCACGCCGATTTAAAGCCTCGATCAACCGATGTTCGTACCGTCCGTCCCGCTCGGGCTTCGTCTTTCAATCTTTCGAAATACACGATGTAGCTGTCAACCGTGATGCCGATTGACACGATCAAGCCGGTAACGCCCGCCAGATCAAAGCTCGGCGCCAATGACGTTCTTCCCAGGGCGGAGATGATTGCCCATAGCAGCGCACCCGTCACACCCAGACCCAGCCAAATAACCAGACCGAGCGCTCGGTAATACAAAATGGTGTAGAGCAGAACAAGTATTAGACCGGCAAGCCCCGCACCCAAGCCGGCCACCAAAGCTGAGTGGCCCAACGTTGGCGACACCGTTTCGGTACTCAAGGGAAGCAATCGCACCGGCAGCGAACCGAACTGCATGGCAATCGCCAACGTCTGCGCAGAGGACTGTGTGAATGATCCGGAGATTGAACCTTGACCGCCAAAGGAAGATGGTGACGTGGCCGTCGCGGAAATTACTGGTGCGGATTGAACAACACCGTCAAGCTCGATAGCCACCAACATGTGGAAATTCTTCGTAGCTACTTGATCCCATTGTGGAGATCCAGCTGAGGTCAGGGTGTAATTCACCAACCATGCGCCCGCCTGATCCTGCTGAGCAACGGCCGACTTTACCGCTTGGCCCGACAGCTGCGCGGGGCCAAGGATGTAGCGCCGGCCTGGCTGTCCAAGAACGGGGAGCGCAACGGTTTCGTAGGGATTATCGCTAGCGGGTGCAGTGGTCGGGAAATTCGTCAACGACAGGTCAGGGCCAAGATTGGCCATCGTGAATCCATTAATGGAATTGCTGTCGGGCGTTACCGCAAGATTGGCTAACGTGAAGGCCGTCTTGGCGCTGCAGGGGTTTCCGTTGTAATTCTTAAGAGGCTGCAATACCTTTTGTGGAACAGTCACTTCGCACAGCACGGGTCGAAAGAGAAGCTGCGCGGTCTGACCAACATCTGCCAACACCGCTCGCGCGTCCGATACTCCCGGAACCGAGACGGCAACGTTGCCACCCTGAAGATGAACCGTGGCACCGGAGACACCCAGTCCATTAACGCGATTAGAAATGATGTTCACTACTTCGTTCATATTGGCCGCACTGGTGGCGTGGGCAGGCTTAAAGACAACCGAGAGGCCACCCGCGAGATCGAGTCCTAGTTTGGGTCCCCATCCAGCCGACATCGCTCCGATGAGCGATCCGAAAGAAATGACGAGCGTTAAAACAAGGCTGACAGCCAGCCCGCGACGCGACGTGGCTGTTGTGGCCATGGTTATTCGTTACTTTCCGGTTCGGTCGCCACCGGCTCAACGAACTTTTGGGCAATCGCCTTTGGAATGAACTCCAAGTCGGTGCCACCGGCGGTGCGCAAGGTGACAGAGGTGTCTGTGCGACTAATGACAGTTCCGATGAGTCCACCGATGGTCTGCACGCGGTCGCCCACCTCTACTTGAGAGGCCTCTGAACGACGAGCCTTAGCCTTTTTACTCCTCGGACGAATATAAAACCAGAAAAAAGCCCCATACAGGACAGCAATAATCAGAAGAAACGAGCCGTTACCAGCAGATTTTGCAGCATCTAAAAACATTTTGACCCCTCAGGACTAACTGCGCAAACCTTAGTCGCTGATTTTAGGTACCCACGACACCTACGACCGGCGCTCGTTGGGACGCGCAAGGCCAAGATGATCGTAGGCGCTATCCGACGCCTGACGACCCCGAGGGGTGCGCAGCAAGAGGCCTTCGCGTATCAAGAAAGGTTCGTAAGCATCCTCTATAGTCTGGGACTCCTCGCCGCAGGCCTGCGCCAAGGTAACAAGACCAACGCTCGCCCCCGATGGTTGTGAACAAAGGAATTCAAGAATTTTCCGGTCAAGCTTGTCCAAGCCGAGCGCGTCAACACCAAATCGTTCTAACGCTGATGTGGCCAAGTCGTGATCGATGTGCTGCACTCTGTCGATTTGCGCGACATCACGCACTCGTCGAAGAAGACGATTCGCTATTCGCGGAGTCCCGCGTGAGCGCCGAGCGATTTCGCCTGCCGCCGCCTCGTCAACAGCAATATTGAGCAATTGCGCCGACCGCAAGATCACCCCTTGGAGATCCTGGTGGTCGTAAAGCTCCAAACGACCCACAAAACCAAACCGGTCGCGAAGGGGCGCTGCGACGAGCCCGGTGCGAGTGGTTGCCCCCACCAAGGTAAAGGCGGGCAAGTCGAGACGTAACGAACGCGCCGATGGTCCCCGACCAATCAGAACATCCAAACGCCGATCTTCCATTGCGGGATAGAGAACTTCTTCGAGACTGCGAGGTAGGCGATGGATTTCATCGATGAACAGAACATCCCCTTCTTGGAGGTCAGTCATAATTGCTGCCAGATCACCCGCTCGCGTGAGAACCGGACCACTCGTGATGCGAAGTCCTACACCCATCTCCGTTGCCACAATGCCCGCAAGTGACGTCTTACCTAAGCCCGGAGGACCCGCGAACAAAATATGTTCTGAACTCTGGCCACGAGCTTTCGCTGCACCGAGGACAATTTCCAAGTGGCCCACCAACTCTCGCTGGCCGACGAACTCCGCCAAGGACTGTGGACGTAGGCTCGCCTCCACGTGCCGTTCCGTTTCGTCGATGACTGCGGGCGTCACCGCTGAGTGAGTAGGTATCAAACTCGTCGTTTTGCGCGCCATCATCGGTTCATTGCTTTCAGGGCCACCGTCAGCGCTCGACCTTCGTCATCGGGCAACTCCACACCAGTAAGACCTTCGCGAATTTCTTGCACCGAAAAACCCAACTCTCGGAGCCCCATTTCCACCACGTCGCCGACCGAAGAGCTTGCCACCCGAACGGTAGCGATATCTGAATAGTTAACCAATTTGCCAGCGAGTTCCAAAATCAGCCGCGCCGCTGTTTTTTTTCCTATTCCTGGCACTTTCGACAAAGCGTCAGTGTCGCTGCGGGCTATGACCGTAGCCACTTCCTCCGGTCGCATGAGACCCAAGGTCGCCAAGGCGATCGCGGGTCCGATACCCGACACGCTGATGAGCTGACGAAATACGTCGCGCTCTTGGAGCGAGAGGAAGCCAAAGAGCACAATGGCGTCATCGCGCATCTGCGTATGCACAAACAACTGAATGTCGTCCAGTGATGACGCTTCGAATGCCGTAGACGCGGTCACGCTCACTTCATATCCAACTCCGCGAACATCAAGCAGAATGACGTGATCGGGAGACGTGTGCTCCACCCGCCCTCGAAGATAGCCAATCATGCGAGTGACAATCCCGAATGTGACTCGAAACGAGTGGTGAGTAGGTACGTAATCGCCAAGCCTAAGGCGTCTGCCGCATCGGCTGGTTCCGGAACTTCACCTAATCCGCACAGGGAAGCCACCATTAATTGCACCTGTTGCTTCGGGGCTGCGCCGTAGCCCGTAACCGCCAATTTCACCTCTTGGGCCGTGAACTGACGAACCTGACAGCCCGCGGCCGCGGCCACTCCCACTGCCAAACCGCTCGCTTGAGCAACTCCAATAGCTGTTTTGGCGTTACGTTGAAAGAAGACTCTCTCCACCACCACGACGTCCGGCTTGACCTCGGCCATCAGTTGCTGAAGATCGACCAGCAAGGCTCCGAGTCGTGATTCGACGCTCGCTTCTTTCGGGGTTTCCAAGACCCCAGCGTCGGCCGCCCGAAAACCGCCGGACTCCGTCAGGGTGACAACACCAAAGCCGCAACGTGTCAGACCTGGGTCGATTCCTAATACGAACATATGTTCGATTGTACCGCTCACGACACCCAGAGTGGGTTACCCCTCGTAGGCTGCCAAAAGAACGTCCGAAATGTCGAAGTTTGCGTACACGTTCTGCACGTCGTCGTGGTCGTCGATGGCTTCCATGAGTCGGAGAACCTTCTTGACCTCAGATAGATCCGTCACCGGCACCAGATTCTGGGGCAGCAAGACCAAGTCCGATCCCAGTACTTCAGCTCCCGCCGCCTCCAAAGCCCCTCGCACGGCAGCGAGCAACGGGGCTTCAGTTGTCACAATCCAGTTTTCACCGTTACTCGACAAATTTTCACCTTCAGCGTCCATCACCCACTCCAGCATGGCATCTTCCGAATGCTTACCGGAGACTTCGATGGAGCCCTTTCGATCGAATTGCCACGCCACCGCTCCCGGCGTTGCGATGTCACCACCGTTCTTCGAGAAGATGTTCTTAATTTCCGGAGCCGTGCGATTGCGATTGTCGCTGAGGCACTCCACCAGAATTCCCACTCCGCCTGGACCGTAGCCCTCGTACGAAATGGCTTCGTAACGGACGCCCTCTAGTTCGCCCGTACCTCTCTTGATGGCTCGCTCGATGGTATCCATCGGCACCGACGCATCGCGCGCCTTTTGAAACATCGTTCGTAGGGAGGCATTGAGATCCACGTCGCCGCCGCCCTCGCGAGCCGCTACTTCAACCTGCCGAATTAACTTCGCGAACACCTTTGCTCGCGCAGCGTCTTTCGCTCCCTTTCGGTGCTTGGTCGTTGCCCATTTTGAGTGGCCAGACATCATTCCTCCTGGGTTGTAGCGCCAATGCTACCTAAGTGCTTCGACGCTTTCGACAAACATCCGATGAATCGTCAAGTCCTCCGTCAACTCGGGATGAAAGCTGCAGCCCCACACCATTCCTTGTTTGACCAGTACTGCGTGGGGGCCGTCTCCGTGATCGTGGGTAGCGAGAACTTCCACATCCGCGCCCACTTTCGTTATGCGCGGCGCACGAATGAAGACGCCCGGAACCACCACGGAATCGTGCAGCTGGACCATGGCTTCGAACGATGCCGTTTGACGCCCGTAACCGTTCCTGCGTACGGTGACGTCCAGGCACGCGAACGACCATTGATCCGAACGGCCATCGAGAATCTGTTCTGCGAGCAGAATGAGTCCTGCACACGTTCCGAAGGCCGGCAATCCCTCGCGCAAACGGTTCGCCAGATCCTCTCGAAGTCCGCTGACTTCCAGTAAGCGCGCGATGGCGGTCGATTCTCCACCTGGAATAACCAGAGCGTCAAGGTTCGCTAAATCTTCGGGCAACCTGACCTGCGGCGCGGAAACCCCGAGTCGCTCGAGTGCTCGCGTGTGTTCCCTCACGTCCCCTTGCAGCGCAAGGACACCAACGCGCATTACCAACCGCGCTCGGCGAACCGTTGCTCGAGTGTGGAAGTCTCAAATCCCTTCATAGCGGCGCCGAGTCCCGTCGACACCTTGGCAACGATTTCCGCATTGTTGAAGTGAGCGGTCGCCTCAACAATTGCTTTCGCCATCAATTCAGGGTCCGACGACTTGAAAATGCCCGAGCCAACAAAAACGGCTTCAGCGCCCATCTGCATGACCAGCGATGCGTCAGCCGGAGTAGAGATACCGCCGGCGCAGAAAAGCGGAACGGGTAATTTGCCAGTGGCGGCGATCTCCCGGACGAGGTCTAAAGGTGCGGCCAAATTCTTGGCCATCGCGTAAATCTCCCCTGCGTCCGCTGCTTGTATCTGCGCGATTTGCTGACGGATCATCCTCAGGTGACGAACGGCTTCCACAATGTTGCCGGTGCCCGCTTCTCCCTTGGAACGAATGAGGCAGGCACCTTCCGCAATGCGGCGAAGAGCTTCGCCCAAGTTGGTGGCTCCACACACGAACGGAACCGTAAAGGGCCATTTGTCAATGTGATTGGCCTCGTCCGCCGGCGTCAGAACCTCGGACTCGTCGATATAGTCAACGTCCAGGGCTTGCAAAATCTGTGCTTCCGCAAAATGTCCGATACGAGCTTTGGCCATGACGGGTATCGTCACCGACGCTTGAATCTCTCGAATCATCTGCGGGTCGCTCATTCGTGCCACGCCGCCATCGCGACGGATATCGGAGGGGACGCGCTCTAACGCCATCACGGCAACGGCTCCCGCGTCTTCGGCAATTTTCGCCTGTTCGGGATTAACAACATCCATGATGACGCCGCCTCGCAGCATGTCCGCCAAACCCCGCTTTACCTGCGCCGTTTCAATTTTTTCCTGAACCATGCTCACAGCCTAACGGTCTGCTACCACTCCAGCAACGCTCGGCTACGCACGCTGGGGTTATCGAGATCATTAATGGTCTCGCCGGACAGGCCCGTCATCACGTTGCACCAGACCCATCGATTTCTCGCGTAACCCGCGTGCGCGAAATATGAGTCCTTCGGTACCGATTGGTTTGCCATGCGTGCCAATGCGGATGCCAGACCATTGGGGTAACGGATTGCCGCCGCCGCTATCTCGTCGGCTCGGTACGTCGTGCCCGCGCCCGCAAGATCCGCCGCACGTCGAGCACTCCCCGTGACGTTCACCGCTGCGACCCGACGAGGCATCTGCGCTAAGCGCTGACGAGCGAACAAGTGAGCGACGACGCCTTCGAGTTCAATGAGTTCAAAGTCATTCATTAGCCCAGAAGTGACAAAAAGGGAAACACCACGTCCATTGGGGACCAGCGCCGCGTTGTACACCGGCTCTTTCACCACGAAACACGAGACCTCGTTCAAACCGAAGGTGGCATTAAGTCGATCAACAATCGTCAACAGCCGTTGACGCTGCACGGGTGTTCCACCGGGTTCCATGGTGGAAACAATGTCCGAGGCAACGGCCCCCGACTCCTTGCTCAATTGGCCAATGACTCGAAGGACATTCACTGCGAGACCTAGACCAGCCACTACGCATACCAGAGTCAAGTACCACGCAATCCCCACGACGGAGAGGACGGGACCCAGAATCACGAGCAACCCCGCCACTACGAGGGCGGGACGCTGACTACGTACAACGTGTTTTTTGATGGCGCGTACGTTCTCGTCACGCTCTGCTAACGATGGGCTGTAAGCACTCACCCAGGTCGGATCGAGAACGGGCTCGACATAGCGCGGCTGCGATGGTCCTCGTCGCGAGCTGCGTTGCGATCTGCGCTTTTGCTGAGTGGCCACTGCGACAGGCTAGTGGAGAGATGAAAAAGAATTCTGCGCTTCGCTATACAAATATTCGTAGCGCTCGATGAGATGGTCCATCGACCACTCCTGCGCTCGTGCCCTACCTAAGGATTGAGTGGCTGACGTAGTAGTGCTGAGGGCTCTATTCACCGTCAGCACCAGGTCGCGCGCATCTCCCGGGGTGAAGTACTCAACACACTCACCACCCGCCATTCGATATCCCTGGAGATCCGACGCGACCACTCGTGCGCCCGATGCCAGCCCTTCGAGCAAGACCAACCCAAAGCTTTCACCTCGCAGCGAGGGGGCTACGACGACGTCAGCGGACGCAAGGAGGTCCATTTTGGTACTGGTGGGAACGGCGCCAAGAAATTCCACGTTCGCCAGCGCGTCGGCGGTCGCTTCCACCTCGCGTCGCTCAGGACCATCTCCCACGATCACAACGTCCCACTCCTTAGCTTCTGCTTCATTCCTGCAGGCTGCGAGCAGAGTGGATACTCCTTTTCTCTCTTCAAGCCGGCCGATGAAGAGTATTTTTGGCCGATCTCGCGCTGACCGCTCCTCCATGTGAAACGATGACATTTCGAAGCCGTTAAACAGGATCGATGATGAAACTCCGACTTCACGAGAGATGGTCTCCGCGGCCGCCTGGGATACAGAGGCCGCTACGTCAATACTCTTGGATAGATAGCGAAGCAACGGTCGAGTCAGCGAATATGCCGGTCCACCACCCGCACGGTGGAAAGTGGCCACACTGGGGAATTGGTGCGTCGCCAGCAGGGAGTAGCCCAGTGCAGGAGCGAAGGGCTCATGGAAATGAACGACATCAGGAGCAAATCGAACTACTTCTTGGCGTACAGCCACGGCCGCCGACCGACTCAACGTGATCGGCGCACGCGATCCGTTCGCCGGAAGCGATAGTCGCCTCCCGAAACGTAGAACCCGCGCGGGCGTGTCGTACTCCACTGAATCTGAATCATCGGGACACACCACCAAAACTTCGTGATCTCGCCACGAGAGGGTTCGGCTCATCGCCAAGACTTGCTCCTGGACACCTCCGTAGGCGCTCAGCGCATACGGGGATACCATCGCAATGCGACTCACATCTTCTCCGCGAAGCGCGGTTGTAAAACGTGCCACTGCTCGGGTGCCCGCTGGATTAACCATTCCAATTGCCGAGCTATTTCCTGAGTAATGCGATGAACGTCATCACGTAGCCGTCCGGTTCTTTCGACCTCAAGCGGCTTATTCATTACGGCGTGATGGCCGCGGCCTGGTCCGGCGTAGCAAGCAGCCGTCAACAGTGCTGCTCCCGTCCGCAAGGCAATCGTCGCCGGGCCGGCAGGCATCGTGACTATTTCCCCAAAGAATTCAACTTCGATACCGTTGTTTTGTATGTCGCGGTCGCACAGCAAAGCAACTACGCCACCAGCTTTGAGAGTGCCCATGATGGCGGTTCCGGCACTCGCGTCGAGTGGTTTTATCGTTAGACCCATCGCGTGACGCTTTTCTTGGAACCACTCAAAAAGTTCGGGGGGCTCCAAGGCTTCGGCCACCGCAGTAACGGGAAGCCCAATATGCCCAAGGTACCTCGCACCCCACTCCCAACTACCGACGTGCGGAAGGGCGACGATCACACCACGTCCCAGATCTTTAGCGCCGCGTAGGTATTCCAATCCCTCGCTCACGCGGAAACGTGACGTCACCGACTCGGTCGTGAGTGCGGGCAACTTTGCGCCCTCCGCCCAGTATTGCCCGTAACTTTCGTAGGCACGATCACAAAAGCGCTCCAGGAGTTCTTCGGAGAGAGACCCGGTAGGGGCGTTTAAAGCGCGCAGCAAATTATTACGCAAGTGCGAACGACTCGTCAACGTAGCCCGACCGACATTTCGTGCGATCCCGGTTGCCAACCATCCGTCGAGGCGTTCAGGAAGCGCTTCAAGGACCCCGCCCAAACTCTTGAACAGAATGACTTTAGGGGTGAGAGCTCCCACGATTAGCGACGTCGAGGCCTCACGCTGCCACCCATGGATCGTGGTTCCCGAGTGGCCCTTTTGGGTCCCTCGGCAATCCGCCATACCCGGTAAAAACGACCTAACGCCGTCATGGTAGTCAGTGCCAGAAGCAGCCACAGGACGGGAAGGAAAAGAACGTTTGCCACCAGGGAGATGCCTAGCAGAATCATTCGTTCGGCACGTTCCATTAGCCCACCCTTGGCGTGTAAGCCAAGAGACTCTGCCTTGGAGCGCTCATAGGAAATCATAAAAGTAGACGTCGTAATGGCAAAAGGCAGCAGGACCAGCAGCCCGTGGTGATGAGTCTCCAAATAGAACATCACCCCTGCCATTAATACCCCATCCGACAAACGGTCGATGACGGAGTCGAAAAAGCTTCCCCGTTGCGACGCGGTGTTCGAGGCTTTAGCCACGGGACCATCAAAGAGATCGTGCGCTCCGGTGAGCGTGAGGAAAAAGATTGCCCACACGTGGTGCCCCGAGCCAATCGCCCATCCGGTCACACAGGCAAAAAGCAAACCGGAGGTGGTCAGAACGTCCGCTGAGGCACCCAGGCGAACCAGCCCGCGTCCGACGGGTTCGGTATAGGAGTTCACCACGTCGCGAAAACGGCCGTCAATCATGAAAAATCACTCAACATTCGCACATTGCAGAGTGTAGTGAATACCGCCAGCGAACGTTGACTACAACCATGCAGCACGTATCTTTTGCCACGTGCGTTCGAGACTTTCTGGCAAAACTCGAGTCTCACCGATTGACGACATGAAGTTTGTATCTCCGGCCCAACGTGGCAAAACATGCGCGTGTAAGTGCTGAGGAATCCCAGCGCCAGCGGCCGATCCCAGATTGAAGCCGATATTCATTCCGTCGGCACCGTAGGCACGCTCAACCGCCGCCGTGGTTCGTCGAATCATCACGAACAATTCGCCGAACTCGGACTCCGACAAATTAGACAGTTCCCCTTCGTGTCGCCGAGGCAGAACAAGGAGATGTCCCGATCCGTAAGGAAAGGCATTCAATATTACGAAGCAAGAGTCGCCGCGTGCGATGACGCCCGACTCCACGGACACTTCTAGATCCGCTAATCGACAAAAAACGCAGACGCCATTCACCGCGCCACCGTGATGCGCCACATCGGTCACGTAGCTTTCGCGCCATGCAGCCGCGAGGCGTTCAAGGGGCACTACCCGACCTCAGGGCTGGCATGCGCCAGCGACTCGGCGGCGACCCGGTCGATGAAGTCCTTCATCGCCACGCCACGCTCGGGATCGTTCGAACCTCGTGCGTTAACCCCCACCGTCCCATTTCTAACGTCATCTTCTCCGACTACCAAAATGTAAGGAACCTTTTCCATCTTGGATCGCCGAATTCTCGCGCCGAGCGGTTCGGTAGCAGGTTCAGCCTGAGCGCGCAGCCCCGCTGCTCGACACGCCAGAGCCACTTCGTGGGCGTAGTCGTCGTAAATTCCCGACACGGATAGCACATGGACCTGCTCTGGTGCGAGCCAGGTCGGCAGCGCACCCGCGTAGTGCTCAATCAGGATTGCCATAAAACGCTCGATGGAACCGAAAAGAGCACGATGAATCATGATCGGACGGGTTCGAAGACTATCCGCAGCGATGTACGTGGCGTCAAAACGTTGCGGCAGTTGGAAGTCCAACTGGATAGTCGACATTTGATGAGTACGACCAATCGCATCACGCGCCTGCACGGAAATCTTAGGACCGTAGAAAGCGCCGCCTCCAGCATCGAGAACCAACTCCAGCCCCGCAGCACGCGCTACCGATTCCAGAGTCTCCTCGGCTTCCTGCCACTCCTGGTCACTGCCCACAGCCTTGCCCTCAGGGCGCGTCGATAGCTCCAAGTAGAAATCGTTGAGGCCAAACTCGCGCAAAAGATCCAAAACGAAGTTCAGCAGGCTGACGAGCTCTTCGCGCATTTGCTCTCTGGTGCACAAAATGTGCGCGTCGTCCTGCGTCATCCCTCGCACACGCGTCAAACCGTGCACGACGCCTGACTTTTCGTAACGGTAGACCGTACCGAACTCAAACATTCTCAGCGGTAGTTCGCGATAGCTGCGCTGACGCGACTTGAATATCAATAGATGAAACGGGCAGTTCATTGGTTTTAGGTAATAATTCTGCCCATCGTCCAATTCCATAGGTGGATACATTCCGTCTGCGAACCACTGCAAATGACCTGAGGTCTCAAAGAGATCTCCCTTGGTGATGTGGGGGGTGTAGACGAATTCGTAGCCTGCCTCAACGTGACGCTGGCGGGAGTATTCCTCCATGACGCGGCGTATAGTTCCACCCTTCGGGTGAAATACCGCCAAGCCAGGCCCCAGTTCTGAAGGGAAACTAAAGAGGTCCAATTCGCGACCCAAGAGTCGATGATCGCGACGTTCCGCCTCCTCTAGTCGAAACAGGTGCTGGTCCAAGGCATCTTTCGAATCCCAGGCAGTGCCATAAATGCGCTGCAGCTGAGGGCGCTTCTCGTCGCCGCGCCAATACGCGCCGGCGACGCGCATTAACTTAAAAAATCCCAATTTCGCCGTTGAGGGCACGTGCGGACCACGACAAAGGTCGACAAAATTATCGCTATTGCGGTACGTCGATACCACCGTGCCATCGCCGGCCTCACGCACATCCTCGCCCGTGGCGCCTGCGCTCACGGAACGAATGATTTCCACCTTGAAGGGTTGGTCGGCGAAGAGCTGAAGTCCCTCGTCACGCAGCAATTCTCGTCGTATAAAGGGTTGATCCTCACGTACGATCGCCCTCATTTCGTTCTCTATCTTCTCCAAGTCCGACTCGGTAAACCGAGCATCATTCGGTAACTCGAAGTCGTAATAAAACCCGTTGTCAATGGTCGGCCCGATGGCGAAATGCGTCCCGGGCCACAATCGTGTGACCGCCTGCGCCATCACGTGCGCCGTGGAGTGACGTAACACTTCGAGCCCTTCGGACGAAGAAGCCGTTACCACACTGACGTGAGCGCCGTCAGGAATTTCTCTCGACAAATCGCTCAGCTCACCGTTAACAATGATGGCCAACGCGGCCTTGGCGAGCCGTGAACCAATACTGCTCGCTACATCCAATCCGCTAGCCGGAGACTCGAGGGCCTTGACGCTTCCGTCAGGCAGTACAACGTCGATAAGTGGGGACATGACAGCCTTTCCGTCCTATAGCGTAATGCCCAGCAGCGACGCGGCCTTGGTAACGTTGAAGCCCGATTGCGCGGCGCTATCAATTGCCTTCAGGGCAGTAGGCGTGTCGAGGTCATCATCCAGCGCTCGCCGCACTTCTTCCACCACATCCGATCCTCGTCCGGATGACATCGTGCTGCGCCACGTAGCGAGACGACTCTGGGCTTCCTCTAAATCGGCGTTTCTCCACTGCCAATCTCCGCGATAGTGATGCTGCAGGAGCGCTAAGCGCACCGCAGCCGGTTCACTTTGGCTCGCGAGTTGATCGACAAAAACCAAATTGCCCAGAGATTTTGACATTTTGATGCCATCGAGACCCACCAAACCCACGTGGAGCCACGTCTTGACAAAGGGCGCGCCAGTAACTGATTCGCTCTGCGCAGCTTCACACTCGTGATGAGGGAAAGCCAAGTCACGACCGCCGCCGTGCACATCCAAGGTTTCACCTAATTCTCGCAAGGCCAGAGCCGAGCATTCAATGTGCCAACCGGGACGACCAGCGCCCCACCGTGATTCCCACGACGGCTCATCGTCCAGAGACGGTTGCCACAAAACAAAGTCCAAGGGATCCCGCTTGCGAGGGTCGTCGGGCTTGCCGCCGTGCTGGGCGGCAAGCAAAATCATTTCTTCACGTGATGCATGAGAAACCTGCCCGAAACGAGCGAACTTCTTCACTTCGAAGAAAACATGCCCCTCGATCTCGTAGGCATAACCCTTATCGAATGTTTTCCCAATCAGGGTCAGAATTTCCGGGATGGCGCTGGTAGCTCTCGGTTCCGAGAAGACTGGTAGGAGATTGAGCAGGCCCATGTCACGATCAAACTTCGAAATCTCTTGCGCGGCGAGGTCAAGGTAGTGAACTCCTAGTTCACGCGCCTTGCGCAAGATGTCGTCGTCGACATCGGTCACGTTACGCACACAGCGCGTTTCGTGCCCAGCGTCACGCAATCGGTGTTGAAGAATGTCGAAGGTGAGGTACACGAACGCATGGCCGAGGTGGGCGGAATCGTAAGGGGTAATTCCGCACGAGTACATCGTCACGACCGGTCCCACTTCTAAAGGAAACACTCCCCCTCGAGCGCTATCCCACAGTCTCATGCGTCAGGCATTCCCGCAAGGCGTACATAGGTATGTGCCTTATGACGAATGTTGATGGAGATACACACCGCCGTGAACGCTTCTACCGGGGACGCCAGTGACATCGAACCGGCCTCAATCGCACGCAGGCCGGTGATCGCGTTCGTGATTTCCATCGTGACCCGACGTGCGTCAACGTCATCACCGAAAATAATGACGTCGGCGTTTATTCCTGAATCCAAATTTTCCATGTCGGACGCTGGTAAATGGTGGAAGGCACCTGCAATACGAGAGACAGGAAGTGCAAAGGCAATTTGGGCCGCCATCGAACCTCGTGGTGGATACATCGGAACCAATTCGCGCCCCTCTTTTTGAAGAGCGTTCACCATTGAGATAACCACTTTCCCTTCCAGAAGAACCTTCACCGACTTCACCGTATCGACGGCTGAGTCCCAAGGCGTCGCCACCACGACTACTTCGCCCGCAGCCGCGTCTTCATTTGAGCCGCCATTGATCGTCCCCGACCCTCGCGGTACAAGCCCCAGAGCCACGGCTACAGAACGCTCGGCATCACGACCCCCAATAATCACGCGATAACCGGCCGAAGCCAGCCGAATCGCAAGTCCTCGACCGGCGGGACCGGTCCCTCCCAGAATGCCAATTTGATATGTCACGCATCTATCTAAGTAGAAAAACTTGAGTACGCTGACATTCGTGGGTCTTCTCGATGGTCACCGGATACTGGTTACGGGGGTACTGACCGACGATTCGCTGGCCTTTGGCATTGCGGAGCGTTGCTTGGCGGAGGGGGCAGAAGTAATCGTGACGGGAGCCGGACGTGGGTTACGGCTGACCACTCGCACTTCGCGGAAACTGCATCACGTCGGTGAGGTCATTGCCCTTGACGTCACGAACCCACTGGAGATTGATATCGCGGTTGCCGCCGTTACCGAACGCTTTGGTCGACTCGACGGTCTCGTCCACGCAATCGGCTTCGCTCCCGAAGCCTGTTTGGGCAAAGGAATGTTCGCCGCTAGTTTTGAAGAAGTGGCAACAGCGCTGCAAGTTTCTACCCATAGTCTCGCGCTCCTGTCCGGCGCCTTTCGGCCTCTCCTCCAACGAAGTACCGCCATCGGCGGCGCCTCCATTATCGCTCTGGACTTCGACGGATCACGGGCCTATCCCATGTACGACTGGATGGGGGTCATGAAAGCGGGACTCGAGTCACTTGGTCGCTATCTCGCCAGGGAACTAGGACCCGACCACATTCGCGTCAACATGCTTGCTGCCGGACCCGTGCGCACCTTGGCTGCGAAATCCATTCCGGGTTTTGAGCAGTTCGAAGACACCTGGAGCGAGAACGCCCCCCTGGGATGGGATGTCCGCGATTCTTCTGCCGTCAGCGACACCGCCGTAGCCTTGCTGTCACCTCTTCTCCGCTCCACCACTGGATCCATCGTCTTTGTTGACGGTGGTGCGCACGCGATGGGATGACCACGTGAGCCAATTTATTCGACCATCGTCCGTCACGTCGCCGAGTTTTCATGTCCTTAAAGGGCGGCGCGTGACCGTCGCGCTGCTCCTTTCTGATTTTCTGGCCGCCTGGATCTCGTTCTTCGTTGGCCTCGCGGTTCTCTCCAAGGTTTCTTCGCTCCCGGCCAACAATCTGCATCATCTAAGGTCAAATTTGAATCACGGTTGGGGTTTTGCCCTCAGCATGTTGGTAGCGCTGACCATCTCCGGACGATACCGAGCGGCCTATCGGAGCCCCACACAGAGCACTTTTAACGATTTCCGCGACTACTTCCACTCCGCCGTACTCGGTGGTTTTATTACCCTGCTCGCTGCGAGGATCTTGGACCACGTCAGGAACTTCCACATCGTGGTCACGACACAAGTGGTCATCGGCACCATGTTTGCCGGCATAGTATTCGCCTTCAGCCACTCATTGGTTCGCCATATCGTTCTTAGTCGCTACCCCATTCGGATTGCGATCGTTGACGACGGCTCAGATTTCAATCGGATTCAAACCCATCTAAAACTCCAGCACGGTGTTGACGTCGTCGGCCGTATCAATCCGAGCAGACCATCCCCGGAGGACTGCATAGGATCACTCCCCGATGCGGAGTCCATCATCACGGACTTTCGTCTCAACAGGATAATTTTCGGTTCCAGTTCCAAAGGAAACGGCGAGTACGTGAATGCGTACCGCTTATGCAGCCAGCTCGTCGACATCGAGCTGGTTCCACGTACGAACGAATTGATTTCCTGGCGATCCCGACTTACCGAAATCAATGGCCTACCCGTCTTGGAAATAGCCCCTCGACACGCCTCGCCCTACGACCAAGTCCTAAAGCGAGCATTCGACATAACATTTTCGTTAACAGTATTGGTGCTGTCCTTGCCGCTCACGCTCTGTCTCGCGCTGATGATCAAACTGACTTCGAGGGGCCCGATTTTCTTTCGTCAATCTCGCCTCGGCTATCGCGGGACAAGTTTCGTAATCTGGAAATTCCGCACACTTCGTAATTCTCACGTAGATCACGGCTCGACGAGCGAGGATGGAAACTCAATGTCACTCGCCTTGGCACGAAAAAAGTCTCTTCTTCAGAGTGACTACACGCCGATCGGTCGCTTTTTACGGCGAAGTGGACTGGACGAACTGCCCCAGTTTTTGAATGTTCTCGCTGGCAGCATGAGTATTGTCGGGCCGCGACCCTTCGTATCGAACGAATCCGACCTCACATCACCCACGGCGATACGACGCTACGACGTGCGTCCGGGAATCACTGGTCTCTGGCAGGTGACCGGTCGCAACGAACTCACGCTTGAAGAGCTGGGAGAATTGGACTATCTCTACGTCTCGGCGTGGTCGTTTTGGTGGGATGTAAAAATTTGTTTCGAGACTCCGCGGGCGATGTTCCGAGGCCTTGGTGCCTACTAGCGCGTACGGCACTCTCGCCCTCGCACATGATTACCTCACGCAGCGGGGTGGGGCTGAAAGGGTCGTGGCTGGCTGGCTGGGTATGTGGCCCGAGGCCTCTCTGTACACCGCTCTCTACGAGCCATCCCACACCTTCCCCGAATTCCAGCAGGCCAATTTGGTTTGCTCTCCACTGAACCGATCGCACTTTCTCCGCTCGCATTACCGCACAGCGCTGCCCCTGTACCCCCTCGCATGGTCACGAACGACGATCGATGCCGACGTCGTTTTGGCATCATCCAGCGGGTGGGCGCATGGATTACGAACCGACGGGCGTCTCGTGGTCTACTGTCACTCTCCTGCCCGTTGGCTCTATCAGCCGCAGCGTTACCTCGCTACTGGTGCCTTTGGACGTGGTGTTCGACTCGCTCGTTTCCTCGGCCAGCTTCCCCTCCGGCGCTGGGACCTTCGCTCCGCACAACGCGCTGATGTGTACGTCGCTAACTCGGCCGCTACACAAGCAATCATTCGTGAGACCTACGGCATCGACGCGGAGGTGATACATCCTTTTGTACGCCCGCCGCACGTGATGCCCGAGATATCTGACCTTGGCGACGTGCTGGTGATCGCCCGGCTCTTGCCCTACAAAAACGTTGATCTCATTATCGCGGCCGCGCAAGAACTTTCACATTTGCGATTTCGCATCGTAGGGGATGGACCGCAGAGGGGAACTCTCGAGAAATCAGCGCCGTCGAACGTCACTTTTCTCGGCTCCGTTGCCGACGAACAACTCTGGCGCGAATATCGCGGCACTCGACTACACGTAGCCATGAGCTACGAGGACTTCGGAATCACACCTTTGGAGGCTGCGGCCGCTGGCGTACCGACCTTGGCCCGAACATTTGGCGGGTATTTGGATACCGTAACCCCAGCAACCGGAGTGCTTCTCGACACCGAGTCGGTCGACGTCCGTCACGTCATCGATGGCATCAAGGTAGCTCTGCGCAGTTCGTGGCTACCGGCCGACCTCTCCAAGCACGTACAGCGTTTCTCAGCTCAGACACATTATGAGTCCCTCAATAAGTTGCTCTGGCCAATCAACTGAGATCGCGCAACATTGAATTTATAAACGGAGTCAAGACGGCGTTGGTGCACCACCGTCCGAGACGATCTTGTGCCCCGCGCCCTATCTGGTGGGCCAAAGAGGGATCGGCCAGCATTTCGTGTACGCGGCGACTCAATTCCGTTTCGTCGCCTTCCGTGACCGCCGTCAGTCCTAGCTGACCCGTTACCCACGGAATCTCACCACTGTCGTAGGCGACCACCGGCGTTCCTTGTGCAGACGCCTCCACTAAAACTCGACCGAATTGTTCCGACCAGGTGCTGGTGGTTCTACTCGGCATCACGACTACGGCAACACTTCGATAGAAGTCAGGCATATCCCTCGTGGGCAGAGCTCCCAGAATTTCGATTCGATCACGGGCAGGAGAGATTTCAAGAAGACTTCTCAGCGGACCGTCTCCCGCAACACGCGCACCGACGTCTGGACTTGATTCAACGAGTCGCAAAAAGTCACGCACGCCTTTTTCCTCAGTTAGACGCCCGACAAATCCCACCAGCGATTTCCGCGTTTCGGACGACAACACATCCGGCCCCAACTCGAGTACGCCGTGCGGAACAACCTCTACCCGCCCGACGGCGCCCCATTCACGCGCCCTTTCAGCTGACTTCGGACTACGCGCCAGCACTCCAGCAGCTGCCGTGAGAACGCTCATACGCCAACGACGAACGAGCAACGGCAAATTTTTGTCGAGATTCTCGGCTGACTGCACAACAAAGGGGACATTAAGTCGGACGAGACTACGAGCCCACTGACGGGCGGCCAGGGAGAAGGGCTCTTCTTCGATGACCACTACGTCAGGGGTCCACGTTCGAAGGAATTTTTTGATGCCCATCAGATATATGTACCGTTGGGGTCGACCCCTGCCCCACACCGGCGCGCCCAACACCGTTTGGTCCTCGACATCCTCAAAGGCGTAGGGCATGTTGCGAAGACCATCACGCCACTCGGTGGGAACGACAAAATGAACCTCCCACGCGGGCGCCAAACGTGCGTAGACATCGCGGTTCGCCGCCAGCACTCCGGCATGACTCACGATCAAAACCTTTGGTTTCACCCCTTCATCGTGGCAGATACCAAGAGCACCTTGCGACCTGCCACAATCGTAAGGTGGCTGAACCAATTCCCGAGGAACACCAACTGCAAAGAACGGCCGCGTTTAGTGGGCGCCGCGCAGCCCACAACTCCCTCGCAATTCTCGCAGGCCAAATTTTGGTCGTCCTCATCGCCATTGCCACCACCCCCATCACCCTGAATCGTCTGGGAATCGTAGAGTTTGGCGTCTGGGGTTTCGTCACCGCCACAGTCGGCTACATATCAACCCTTGATCCCGGCTTCGGCGGCATGGTCGCACGCTACGGAGCCCGCGACCATGCTCTCGCGAACTCAAAGACGGCAGCGCAGGTCTGCTCTCTGGGCACCGCAATTTGGTTGGGATTTGGAGTTCTGCTCTTCCCCTTGGTGTACCTACTCGTACCCATCTTGGTCCGACACCTGCACCTTGGTGTGGGGCTTTCCGCCACCATTCCCGCCTTTTTTTATTACTCGTACGTCCTGGTTTTCGCCGGATCAATCGTCTCCATCCTCTCAAATCATCTCAATGCTGTCGGAGATCAGTGGCTCGTAACTCTTGTGGATGTCATTGGTCGCATCCTCTATGCCATAACTTTGGTCGTCCTGCTCACGCATCATTTCCGACTGAGCGCACTCATCATCGCCACGACCGTTCAATATGTTCTTTGTTATTGCGCTTTTATGGTTCTGATCATCGTGCGGGTAGGGCGACCCTACGCTTCCCTGCGAAAAATCGACCCAGAGATTTTGCGTGAGGTTCGTCATTTCGGATCCTGGCTACAGCTGGGCAGCATCCTCGAAACTCTGACCTACGAAACCGACCCGATCATCATCGGTACGTTTGTGGGAAAGGTAGCTATCGGAATTTGGTCGGTCGCGTTGCGCCTGGCACGACAAATCACCTACTTTGCCTACATCCCGACGAGCACGATTTTGCCGGCCATGTCAGCCGAATACGCAATTGACCGCGACGTCTCGCACATGCAGAGAATGTATGTACGTGCCAATCAAGTCATCGTTGCGTGTGGCGCTTACTTCGGAGGTTTTGTCATCGCATGCGGGCCCTTAATGTATTTACTCTGGTTTGGACCTACAACCGCTCACGTACAACATCTCCTCTCCTACCGTGCCAGCGAAGCCACAATTATGCTCACCATCGTCATGTTGGCAGGATTACCCCGCCCAGTTACCGCCGCGGCGATTTTCGCGATGGGCAAAGTTGGTTATGGCGTTCGGGCACAAATCGCCGCATTCGTAGTTAATCTCGTCTTAACCATACTTCTGGTCCACCCCTTCGGACTAGTGGGAGTTCTCATCGGTACTGCTGTCGCAAAAGTAACCGCCACCACTTACTTGTTGGTTCGCTTTTCAAAACTCCTCGACAGTACCTTCCATCGACTGATCGGCCGCTGGCTGCTGCCACTCATCCTGACCACCGTTTTCTCGTCTGTGATTATCCGTGTCGCAATGAACTATTCGGGATTCCTTCATCTCACGACGCTGGGCGCTCTCGCAAAACTTCTCGAATTTGGCGTGGTCTACACCGCACTATTTGCCATCGGTCTTCGAGCATCACGCTACTTTTCTCTGCCCGACCTCCAATGGATTCAGCAGTCCCTACCGCAGGTGGTGTCGCGGCTTATTCCCGATAAGGCCTTCGCACTTCTCGTCTCGCGCAGAGCATCATGACCATAGGTCTCGTAATACCCTCGTGGCGAAGAGTATTCGCCTTGGGGGAGTGTCTCGCCTCCGTTGCTTCGCAAACGCACGCGTTTGACGAAATCGTGGTGGCTGTGCACTCTGATGACGCTGAAAGTCGTGCGTTTATGGAGAAGGTCTGGCCTGCCATTCGAGTAGTAGTGACTTCGGATCACGGTGTGATTGCCGCGATGCTGGCTGGCGCTCGATCGCTGACAACCGAATTTGTGACCTTTACGGATGATGACGCTATCCTCCCCCCGCTTTTCGTTACACGTTTACGCGAAAGAATTGCCACGGCACGTCCTGAAGTGGTTGGATTTGGTGGTCGCGACATCATCTACGATGCAAACGTCCCTCGACCCACTGCGTTGACTAATCGCGTCGGCGTCATTACAAGTTACGGGCGGATTATCGGCAACCATCATCGAGCCGATGGTGCACCGCGTACCGTGCTCATGCTGAAGGGTGTCAATTCCACCTATCGCAGGTCCCTGGTGGCCTTTCCCCGCGGCCTCCGTGGTGACGGTGCCCAAGCACATTTCGAAGTAGCTATCGGTGTACACCTGGCCTCGCAGAACTACCTTCTCGAGTTTGATCCCCTCCATCAACTTGAGCACCACGTCGCGGACCGGATGGGTCCCGATCAACGACAGCGCCCATTACCCATCGCTGTACGAGACTCGGCCTTCAACGCGATGCGTTCACTCCCCCCACGACAACAAAAAGCACGATTGGCCTATTTGCTCGTGTGTGGTGATTCTGCCTGTCCGGGTGTGGCGCGCAACATATTGGCCGCCGCTCAGTTCCGCGGTGACATTCTCCGACGAACGATTCCGTCCCTACGGGGCTCTATTTCGGCATGGCGACTGAGGAAGATTCCCCTCGACTTCGATAACGTTCTTCAAAGTAACTGAACGCCGTCTCCCACTCGTCGGCCACCACGGTCGGAGAAAACAAGCGATCGGCTTCACTCCGGCACAAGCGCCCGATCGTAGCCCGTTCTTCCTCGCTGCGAAGAGACGCCTCGGACGCGCTCGCTGTGAGTGCCGCAATGTCACCCGCGGGAATCGTCCATTTGCACCTTTCATCAATTCGTTCGGCCGCGCCGACCGCTGATGTGACAATCACGGGAACCCCGACGGCGAGAGATTCAGCAACCGTTAGCCCAAACGGTTCGTAACGCGATAACTGCACGACGGCGGCGCTGCCACCCATGACCTCGACGGCGTTCGGTCGGCTGAGGTGCCCCCAGAGCTTGACGACCGATTCGCTAAGTCCAGACAGAAGAACGGAATTGTTGCTCCATAAAGACGCCGTTCCGACCACGTTCACGACCAAAGGGTTCGCCGTCTGCTCCACGTATGCCCGTATGTCTTCTAGGCCCTTGCGGCTCGAGAGTCGGCCCACCGCAGCCAGACCACCGTGATACGTATACGAGCTTTTGAATTGCTCCATATCGAGGCAATTCGGTACAACCCGGACAGCACCAGGTGCGAGTCCATAATCAGCCTTCACCAGTTCACCGAATACCTCCGAGATCGCCATGACACCCATGGCCCGGCGTGCATCACGGCCTTGACGCTGGGCACGAAGCGCGAGCCAACGCTCGACGACCCATCGTTGTAGCCACGGATCAGCAGACATGCCCTGTCTGTTCTCGAGCCGAAGCCAACGAAGCTCTCCGGTCGCATGGGTACTGGGGTGGATCACCACAGGAATACCAGAACGTCGTGGAACGCCGAAGGACTCAAAGGTGGAAAACTGGTAGACGGCGTCGTATGGAGAGGCGTGATGCATCGCACCGAGTTTCTTGGCCAAGCGACGCCGGCCCATTGCAGAGTAGACCTGAGATGAGACCATCTTGCTGACACGGTGACGCGAATACCATTTCATAAACTGAAAACTCGAGGTCTCGACGATGTAGCGAATTCCTTGGAGATTATCCAAGGCCCGCGAATCTGCGTCCTCCGCCGATGACACGATGAAAATATCGAAGGCGTAACCTCGGGTTGCGAGTTCTCTCAATATCAATCCCGCAACGCCCGGCGCTCCCGGCAGCGCGGGGTCAGGATTTGGCCCGACGTAGGCCAAACGTCTTTTTGAAGCCCAGAGACCCGGCACGGGTTCCACGGGAGTGTCACGCAAATGTCCCCACCGGAAACAGCAGGTGTACGTCAAAACAAGAAGCTGACCACCCGCCACCGCGAGCCAGCGCAGAAGAGAAAGTGGGGATCGCCACACCTTTACACCACGCCCAATGGACCACCACCTGCGGGCGCCCCGTACGACGGGTTGCCAACGTACAGATACCGCACTGGCGTGACGATTTGGATACCGGCGAATAACCAGCCAGTCGTCCACTGCCAACGTTCCTCTGCGGATCCATTTAGCCTTCGTAAAGGGACGTCCGGGATGCACCACCTTCATTTCACTGCAGAAACCAACGGGGCCGCATTGCTCCTCGATACGCCACGCCAAGTCACGATCCTCATGGGCAGCATGGGGAAATAAGCGATCGAATCCACCTACCGACAGCAAGGCCTGACGACGGTAGGCGACGTTGCAGGTGAGGTACGAACCACCGACATGATCCTCTACGGAATGCTCCCGTATCGGGTCGTAAGGTGGCGACGAGGTGTCTCCCGTCACTCCCGCGTGTTCCCGATGAGCGACGAGAAATTCCCACGCAGAAGCCAACCACTCACTGTCGACAATCACATCGTCGTCAGTGAACATTACGACGGTTCCCGAGGCATGCGCGACACCCAGATTACGTGCCCGTGCTGGACCAACACCTTCGGTGCGCAGGAAACGAACACGAGGGAACTGCTCCGCGGTATAAGGCGGCGTGGATCCATCGTCAACGACAATGATCTCGTAGTCAATCCCGCTGGGAATACGTTGATCGCAAACCGCGCGATACACCCTCTGTAGTAACTCCGGTCGATCTTTCGACGCGATGACAATTGAAATATCCATCACTCCGCCAACAATTCGTCGTACAGGTTCATCCATTGATCCCCTACCCACATCGGGGTGTACGACAAGGCCGTCTGGCGCGCTCGTTCGCGAACGTCGTGGTGCAATGGCGACTCGTGCAGGGAACTTCGCCACGAGGCGACGAGGGAGTTCATGTCGCGCGCTGTGTACAAAACACCGTTGGAAGCTGCCTCTTCACAACTCACGTAATCAAGAACTCCGCCCTCGTCAGGAACCACTACCAGGCAACCTGCCGCCATGGCCTCTAACACCACGTTTCCAAAAGGCTCAGGCGACTGTGACGGCAACACGAAGACCTGAGCAGATCGCAGAATTTCAGCGACGTTCGTAACTGCCCCCGTAAAATGGATCCGGTCACTCACGCCGAGGGACTCTGCGAGGTGGAGTAGTTCTCGCGCATATTCAGTCTCACCGAAAAGGGCATCACCGACAATATAAAGATCTCCAGGAATATCCCCGGACGCAAAGGCGCGAATCGCAAAATTTTGCCCTTTCCAAGGGGCTAGACGACCCACTATTACGGATCGGACACCATCGTGACGTACCCCAATCGGATCACGATGCTCTACGCCGAGGGGGCTCGCTATCACCTCGCTGGGTACTCCTAGGCAGGCTGCTGTCATTGAGGAATTAGCGATCACCGCATCGCTGCGGAGTCGCAACAACGTCTTGAGAACCACGACTGTGCGGGAACCTAAATACGGTGCTCTCCACATGTCGCGAACATGGACCACGAGACGTGTCGGCGTACCCCAGGTAGCCAAACTCCCGTACACGAACGACTTGAGAGAATTGGTGTGCACGATAACGGCGCCTCTACGCCTGATGACCGTACGCAATTGCCATGAGTACCGCAAAGTCGCGAACATGGACCGAACAAACGAATTAGAAAGCGAGTCTTTTCGCACATTCCTAGTGGCTTCATTGAAATTCAGAATCTCGAATGAAATTCCTGCGTCGCGCAGTCCATTCGTAAAATCTCCACTCGCTGCCGCAACGACGTGAGGGTAAAAACGATCGTGTCCCACAGCACGTAGCGTACGTATGAGAGCCATTTCGCCGCCGCCCATCGCGCTGGAATGGTCCAGGTAGATCACCACGCGTGGTAGGGGCTCATCGATTTGTTCATACAAATTGGCGTGTTCTTGCACAACATTCGACCACGTATCGCTGGCCACCTGTTGGCGAACTTGTTCAGGTTGCGCCCACAATTCGTACGCAGCATCAATGGCCTGGCGCCACTCATCGTCATTTTCACAGCCGCGAACGGCATCGCGGCCGTGACGCGCGTCAATCAAGCCCCCCACGTTCGACGTCACAACCGGAGTTCCGCACGCCAGCGATTCCAATACCACCAGTCCGTAGCCTTCGTGCGCACGGCTAGGAACAACCGTGACGTCAGCGGCTGTCAGCCAGAGATCCCGAACTTCGTCGCTCGTCCCCCCCAGCAGTGAGATCCACTCTTCGGCCGCGGCAGTCCTCAGATGGTCACGCAACACGTGGAGAAGAGGTCCATCCCCGACAATGATGAGCCGCTCGTCACTTCGACGCCACAAGAGAAATTCATCAATGAACTCTTGCAGGCCCATACGCTCTACGAGTCGCCGAACAGTAACAATGACGCGCTGCGAGGGATCAAGCGACAACTTCTCGCGAGCTTCATTTCGTGACATCAGTTGTGGCTGGTCCACCCCGGGGCTGAGAACCACCACTCGTTCTGGGACTACCCCAAATTTTTGAATTGCCACATCCCTAAACGCTTCGGAAAGCGTTATCACCAGATCCGCGCGACGTAGAACAAATCCTTCTAGACGACCTTTGACGAATATGTTAGAGCGACTCGCACCTCGCGCGGCACTCTCTAACGACCAGGGCCCCTGAAAATGCACCACAACACGTCGATCACGCACACGTCCCATCAAGACAGCGAGTACCAAGTAAGCCGCAAAATGGCAGTCAACCACATCCGACGAGCTCTCCGCTATGGAACGTTGCACAATCCACCAGCGCCGCCAGAGAGAGGCTCCCGGAGGGATGGCTATCACGTTCTCCGTTGACGTGATTGATTCCCATACGACTCGCGAGTGCCGCCCAGCCTGCGCCCAGGCGTGGAGCCAACTCGAGGTGTAACGGTTCAACCCCCCCATCCGCAGCGCTGGGGATTCGAGACCAACGACCAGCAGATCATCCACGTGGACTCACCTGCATTTCTTGATAGAGATCCAGGTACTTTTGAGCCATGACAGATTCGTCGAAACGGAGGGCGTTCCTGTACAGATCGTGACGCTGGGCGCTCATCGACCGAGGTTCTTCTTGCCATCGCTCTATTGCTCGGCAGGCTTCATCTATGTTCGACACGATTTCTCCACCCCCCGCGCTCAGTAATTCACGCATCACCCCACGGTCGTATCCCAGAACCGCGCAGCCCCTGAGCGCCGCCTCAACAAGAAATAAGCCAAACGACTCGTATTTGGACAAACAGAGAACGACATCCATCTCGGGAAAAATATCGGTCGCTTCGGCGTGCCCGTGAAAGATGACACGTGACGCGATACCGAGCGATGCAGCTCGGCTTCGGTACGTCTCCACAGGGCCCTTGCCCACTACGTGCAATTCAGTGTTGGAAGTTCTGCGAATGATTTCCAGACCGTCGGCGAGACCCTTAAGGGCAAAGTCGGACCCCACCATGACAAGTTTTAAAATTGATGCTGCGGGAGACCTTTCTACGTAGGGCGTTTGAATGTCAACACCGTTTTCGATGACGACCAGACTTGTCGTCGCTCCAGGGTGGCCGCTACTAATTTCGCGTGCCACCTGATTGCTAACAGCCACCACCCGTCGCGGCGGCTGGCGGAAGGAAAAAGCTTCGAGTCTCAGCCCCGCCCAACGCGCCAGGGCGGCATTCCACTGGCGCCACCGCGGTAAGGAATCTCTCGCATCACGGGGAACGGCCTGATGGCACAAATGAATCGTTACGACGTCCATGCGAGCGAGCGACAGACAGCCGCAACCATGAAGAATAAAACCATTTCGCCGAAGATGTAGGGCGATCCATCGCGACCGTACCGCATACATGGCAATGCGGAGAAACGCGGGGCGGGCGGGCAAACCCGCGCGGTGAACGCTAATCGACTCGGGTAGACCCTCCGTTCCCTCGCTCGCCACCACCACGAATTCCACCTTGTCACTCAAAATCTCCAGCAGTCGTCGACCGAGGCGCTCTTGCCCCCCACCGCGTGCGGAAACCGAATGGGAAAAGTACGCCACCTTGGGCTGAGTCACGAGAGAGATATCGTTCGTCGTGCTTCACCGGGGCGACGCCATTCCCATGCTGCAACTGCAATGGGTTCGTCCTCCGCATCCCTCGTTGACGGTGCCTGAGCCATCTGGTCGCCACAGCCGAGGGCAAACCAAAAAAGCCAGCAGACCGAATAGAGGTCTCCATTCATCCACTGGAATATCGTGACTGCGGAAATGCCCATAACAAAAAGTCCCAGCGAATCATTGCGCGCGAGTGCCAATCGATAGGAAGTCCGGAACACATTGCGCAAGAGCAAAAGGTATAGACCAATGCCTAATATCCCGAAAGCGACTCCCATATTTCCGGGGTCATATTCCGTTCCGTGAAGATTTGCTGTCCGGCTGTACCGCGTAGCCGAAATGGTTACGGAGCCCGTGCCGTAACCGAAGGGGTGCGTAAAGCCGGAGATAATTCCCCTTCGTTGGAGTTTTATGTGACCCGAGAGTGAGGAATTGGACCCGTTAGGGTCCGTCAACCCCGAAAGTTGGTGATTTGAGAGTTGCTGCGCCGTCGATACACCGTCGACAGCATTCCCACTTGGAGACCCGCCGAAGAATCCGGCGAACACCACGAGCAACACAATGCTCCCCACTCCAGCAAGCCCCACTAACAATGGTCGCCATCGGCGCCAGGCCGCGAACATAACGCCCAAGGCCAGCACGCAGAGGAAGACGGATGTGCGTTGCGATTCATAGTAGAGCGCAACTGCCACCGTCGCTGTCGCCGGCCACCGCACGACCAACGGCACGCGAGAACCGCGAACTCCCAGAGCTACCCACGTTATGACCCCCACCGCGAGAAACAGCGCGTACTCCTGGGCGGAAGAAGATGTACCAAACGCGCGTACCACCCCGTTTCCTACGTTCAAAGCCGTATAGCCATCAGTTTCCACCCAGGCGCTATCCCACGAAGGAAATCCGACAAATTGCTGAAAGAGACCGTAGACGGCGACGCCTAACGACGAGAATGCGATCATCCACATCAGCCGCTCAAGTATCTGTTCGTTGGAGTAGCGACGACCAACCCAAAAAGCTAAGGCTGGTATGAGAATAAATAAAAGACCGCCCATTCCAGTCATCAATGAGTGCTGGGCTGGATTAAGTGCTTGGAATAGAGTCACCACATTCAGCAAGATCACGATTTTCGCCAAGGGAGAGAACTTCTCGATCTCCCTATCTGATGTAGCCGACACTGCAAACAGCACCAGGATCGCCACCGGGCCCACCATAATCACAGGGTCACCGGAGAATGTACTGTTACCTCCTCCCGGCGTAATCCTTCGCAGAAAACCCATAAGAACCATCCAAATTGGCAATAGTCCGATCATCGCCACGGGGTTAGTCCAGGCCATTACTACCACCAGGGGAATGACCAGGAGCGCGTAGACAATGTGCGATCCCGCAAATGCTGACAGCAAAATGATGCAGAATGCGAAGCTCACCATCAGCATTAAGGCCCGCGAAGCAACTTGTGCTCGCGAAGTCGAGAGAGTATTTGTGGGTGGCTGTACCGGCCAGTTAGCCATTCCCCCATTCTGGCAGGTCTACCCAATGCAAGAGTACGCACCCTTTTTTGTTAGTTACCAGCATTAGACTTGCCTCCGTGGACTCCCAAAAGACCCAAAGGTCACCTCAGGACTATTTGAGGATCCTTTGGCGATATCGAGTCATGGTAGTAGTCGTCCCGCTCATCACTTCGTCCCTCATGTTCGGGGTGGACCACTTCCGGAAACCAATTTACAGCGCTAAAGCCACGGTTGCTTTCAACGGCAAAAACATCGGCCCGGGGATTATGGCGGCGAACGTCTTGCGTCTCTCGGCTCCGCCCGCTCTGCGTTTCGAGGCTCTCCGTCTGGGTGACAAGCTTCCAAAATGCTCGGCGAAAGCACGTGGAACCACTGCCATTGTCGACATCACCTGTACATCACTAATTCCCCGCCGCGCCTCTCTGGCGGCGAACGCCGTCGCCGACGGTTACAACGACTACGTACGAACCACGGCGGTTACCAATGCCCTGAACGGCGCGCAAATGATTTCCAACAAGGTGCACGACCAGGAGCTTTTGGTAGGAAAACTAGTCCTCACCCTCGTCATCATGTCATCCTCAACGGTCAAAAACCCCATCCTTGTGGAGTTGACGCAAAAGGAACTGACCGCTGCGCAAAATAAACTGGCGTCGCTACAAAAAAGTTTAGGTACGTTGCAAAACGCCGCCTACAACCCTACTAACGCACTGAGTTTCCTCTCTGCCGCCATGCGACCACAAGTCCCGATTTCGCCCAAGCCCACTTCGGACGCCATGTTGGCTTTTTTTATTGGAATTGTTCTCGGTGCGGCCGGAGCACTCCTCCGAGAAACCCGCGATGACAAGATGCGCTCCCGCGACGAGTTCGAAGCCCTCGCCATGGGTCGTCCGGCTTTAGGACTCATTCCCGCCATTCAGGAATGGTCCGATAGAAAGTCACCTTTGCTCATTGCGGTCGAGCAGCCTCGAGGTGTCGTGGCCGAGGCCTACCGTTCACTGCGAACCTCGTTGCAATTCATGTCCCTCGACAACCCAGTTCGATCGCTACTGGTGACATCACCCGCGGCCGCTGACGGAAAAACCACCACCGCGGCCAACCTGGCCTTCACTATTGCTTCTGCTGGACAGGAAGTTATTTTGGTGGGCTGCGACTTACGAAAACCCCGCATCCACGAATTCTTCGGCATCAGCAACGCGGTAGGTTTCACCTCTGTACTCCTCGGCGAAGTCGACTTAGACGACGCAATCCGGCCAGTTCCCGGGAGTGCCTATTTACGAGTACTTTCCGCAGGGCCCATTCCCCCCAATCCCGCCGAGCTTCTCACCGGTCGCAGAGCTCGACAACTGTTTGACGATCTAAAGGAACGTTGCGATTTGATTGTTATCGACTCGGCACCGCTCCTTCCAGTGTCCGACTCTCAGGCTATTTCGGCCTACGCAGACGCGGTGTTACTCGTTGCCTCCGCCGGCATTACACGCCGACGCGACGTAAAAAGATCGGTCGAGATCCTTGCGCAGGTAGACGCCGCGCTCATCGGATTAGTCCTGAATCGGGCGCCAACCCAAGACACGTTCCAGTATTACCGCAACGGCTACGGCTACGGCTACGGCTACGGCTACGGCTACGGCTACGGCTACGGAAATAATGGTGCTTACGGAAGCGGCAAAGAAACATCAACGGGCTACGGTGCCGGTGCGAGTCTTCAAATTCCAGCAAATTTGCCGATGCCTGGCGAGAGCGGTGGCGAGATCCCCGAAAACCTGCCGATGCCGAGCCCTGAGTAGCCGTCGTGGTGGGCGGCGAGCAGCAGAATAACGACTAATGCCTTTTTATCGTCATCGTCGCAGCAGACCCTTTCACGTGTTTCGTTACGGATGGGCCCACTTCAATCAACATCGTCTGAATGTCCGCCACGGTCACCGCACCCCAACGGCAAGTTCAACCGGAACCGATGGGTCGACGAAGAAGCGCCAAGGGATTACTTCTCACATAAAGAGCCGCCGCATCAAATGGGCCGGTGCCGGTATTGGGCGTCAAATCGTTCTCGGGGTGATTTTCTTTTCGGTTGTCATTCTCGGTCTTTCTCTCGTAGGTGGGGCTTACCGCCTCTTCCACGCCCGACAGGAGATTGCAAGCGCACAGGCCAGCGCTGTTCAAACTTTGTCGAATAAGCAAGCGCTCTTCACACCTGGCGGACGTGCGCAGCTCGCCAATCGACTTGTTGTTCTAAGTCAGAATATCGATAACGCGAATTCGGGATTGCAGAAGTCATGGTCGCTAGATGTACTGAAACATATTCCCTTTGTGTCGAACGAGGTTTCTGGGCTCACCCAGTCGGTAAGTGATCTGGATTCAGTACTCATTCAGGGTCAACTCTTGCTGTGGAAGGTGAACCAAGCCGCAAATTCTGGTGGGGTCAACTCCATCAACGTTCCCGCGGTGCAAGCGGCTTCCTCGCAATTCCAATCTTCAGAAATGGTCTTGTCCACGCTCGTGCGACCGGATGCCGGAATGTGGGGTCCTTCAAAGACCGTACGTGATCGACTGAATGAGGAGATTCAGCAGCTAGTCCGCACTCTGCACAACGGTTCCAGGGGAATGAATTTCGCCCTCGACGTTCTCGGGGCCAATGGTCCCCGGACCTATTTCTTGGCGGGTCTCAACAACGCTGAGATGCGCGACCAAGGAATGGTGCTCTCTTACGCTGTCCTCCATGCCGCCAACGGGCACTTCACCATCTCTCCTGCTCAGAGCGTCAACGGATTGGCCTTATCAAAACCTGCGGTGCCGCTCACGGACCCCGGTACAAAAACAATTTTCGGACCATTACTGCCCACTCGACTCTGGCCCTCGGTAAACGCCCCCGGTGACTTCCCCACATCGGCACGCTGGATGGAAGCCATGTACCAACAGGCCGGCGGCACGCACGTGGATGGGGTCATAGGTATGGACGTCAATGCCTTGGAGTTTCTCCTTAAGGCAACTGGTCCCATTCGCGTAAGCGGTATCTCTGGTGTGGTGAATTCAGGAAACGCCTCTGCGATTCTTCTACATCGACTCTACGTCAGCACACCACCGGGAGGCCAAAATGCCCGTCGCGACGAAACTGCGGCGGTCGCGGGTGCGGCAATTCAACGATTCAATACCGTAAAAGTCGACCCCCTCCATTTCGTGACCGCTCTCAGTAGCGCCACGGTAAATCGACACCTCTTGTTCTACGCGAACAACCCCGCCGTCGGTTCGAACATCGTGGGTTTCCACGCCAACGGAAGTCTCACTAGTAGCGGTGGCAATGTTGTGCACGTCGCAATTGAATCTGGAGTCAAAGCGAAACTTGGTTATTACATCCACAGTTCAGTGACGTACAACATTCGATCGGGGCTTGATAACACCTTGTACCTGGCTACGACTATCACCCTTCATAACTCCGCGCCGTCCCACGCCAAGGCTTCCTACGCTTTAGGTCCCGACAACGTCAACACGCACATTACGGGAGAGTACATCGCGCGAATCTACGAGTGGCTCCCATCTCACGCCTCGTCCCCCGGGTCCGTTCTCGAAAATGGACTTTCACTGAACTATTCGGTTCTCCATGTTTTACCTGGTCAGACCGCGTCGATCACCATGAGGTCAATTATTCAAAACATCCACCGGAATGGTGCGATTAATCTTCGTTTCGTCCCCCAAGGCGAACTCTACGCCGCCACCAATACGGTGAACTTCACCAGTCCTCGCAACTTTGGCGGTCCGAGAACCCTTACGTGGGTGAGCGCAGGAACAAAGTCGATTACTTGGACGACCAAATAAGCAATTGATCCGAAATCTTTGCTACTGAGTCGCTGATGGTGTCGCACATCACCATGAAATCCTCGCGACTGCCACGAAGCCCCGGATCGGCGACGTCATCGAAAGCGTCAGATCCCGATAATTCCAGCTTGGTCCGATGAGCGCCCACTTCCGATATCCACTCCGAGAACGTCTCCGCCTGCGGCGCGGGAGGATTCAAATATGCGAGTCGTGCGAATTCCTTGAGCGTGTACGACTTTTCCCAGAGTGACGGATTCCGCACCACGGCTTCTCGTAGTAGTCCTCGGTCAGCAAACACGATCAGGTCAGCTTCGAGATAGTTCTTAGTGTTCGCGACCTTGCCAACGGGTAGCGACAAACCAATATTTCGGTCCTCGAGAACTTGCCGCAACGCATCCGGAATTTCCCCCGAGCCACCCATCAGACCGACCGAGGCAATCTCAAAGCCCGCGTTGCCAAGCTGCGCGCGCAGCATCGACTCGATCACCGGACTCCGGCAGGTGTTGGCAAAACACACGGCCAGAATGGTCCTCACCGCGGAGCCTGTCCTTGATATTGCGTTTCGTAGAGATGCTGATAGAGCCCGCCGGTGGCGATTAGCTCTTCATGGTTACCACGTTGCACTATTCTTCCTTGGTCAATCACGAGGATTTGGTCCGCGTTGACGATGGTCGAGAGTCGATGCGCGATAACGAGCGACGTGCGAGAACTCATAGCGGAGTCCAACGCTCGTTGCACAGCGAGTTCGCTTTCGGAGTCCAAATGTGCGGTCGCTTCGTCGAGCACTACTACTCGTGGCGACTTGAGCAAGAGCCGAGCAAGAGCCACGCGTTGCTTTTCCCCACCGCTCAATCGATACCCGCGCTCGCCTACCACTGTGTCGAGACCGAGCGGCAAGGCTTCCACCACATCCGCAATCTGGGCGTCCCGTAACGCCTGCATCATCATCTCGTCAGAGGCGAGTGGATCGGCGAAAAGAAGGTTGGCCCGCAGGGTGTCGTGGAAAAGGTGGGCGTCCTGCGCGACCACGCCCACGATATGACTGAGTGAAGCGAAGGAGGCCTCTTTGATATCGACACCATTGACGAGGATGCTCCCCGACGTCACGTCATAGAGTCGCGACACCAACATCGAAATAGTCGTTTTCCCCGCCCCCGAAGGTCCCACCAAGGCCGTCATGGTGCCGGGAGCCACACTGAAATTCACGTCGAAGAGAACGTCCGCACGCGGCGTAGCGTCTAGGACGGCAACGGCCTCGAGCGACGCCAGGGATACCTCGCTGGCGGCCGGATAGGAAAAATCAACATGCCGAAATTCCAAAGTCGCGGCATCATCGGGAATTTCGATTGCGTTGGGCATCTCCGTAATCATGGGTTCCAAATCCAAGATTTCAAATACGCGCTCAAAACTGATCATGGCCTCCATGAAATCAATATTGACATTCGACATCTGCGTCAACGGACCGTAAATTCGAGTGAGATAGGCGGTGATGGCAACCACGGTACCCACGCCCAAAGCACCATTGAGCACTGCCAGTCCGCCGAAACCATAGGCAAACGCAGTCGCGAGTGAGGCTGTGGTCGCAAGAGCCACCATAAAGAAACGGGTGTAGGTTGCTTGGCGAACGCCTATGTCACGAACTTGTGCTGCGCGACTCTGAAAATACATCTTCTCGTCCGAAGGACGACCAAAAAGTTTCACCAGCATGGCACCCGCGACGTTAAAGCGCTCAGTCATCGCCATATTTAATTCTGCATTCAACTGCATGCTCCGTTGGAATAGAGTCCCTAATCGACGACCCATCACGCGAGCGGGAAGCACAAATATGGGAAGCAGGAGGAGGGCCACGAGCGTGATCGGCCACGACAGCACCGCCATAACAGAAATCATCAAAATGAGAGTCACGGCATTACCCACCACGTTGCTCAATAGATCCGTGAAGGCTTGTTGCGCTCCAATCACGTCGTTATTGAGACGACTCACCAGTGCTCCCGTTTGTGTCCGCGAGAAGAAGGCAATCGGCATTGACTGCACGTGCTCGAAGACTCTCGCTCTCATGTCATAGATGAGACCCTCGCCAATGGCGGCGGAAAGACGACGCTCGATCAAGGATAAACCTGCAGACACAATTGCCAGCATTGCCGTGAGAAGGCTCAATTTCACGATTAAACCGTGTCGATACGACAGTACGCCGTGCCCTTCAATGCCCTTGTCGATGATGCTGCGGAGAATGAGCGGTGTCACCGAGGAAATCAAGGCATCGAGGACAATAGCCACCAAGAAGATTGTCAACGCCGGTCGATAGGCAGCAGCAAACTTCCACATACGGGCGAGAGTTCCCGGTTTCACTTGGTGCTCCAGGATGGTACGATCTTTTCGAAATGAACGGATGGACGTCATCCGATTGCCGTGCGCCATTGACCGTCCCATCATGCTCATGTTGAGAGCCTAGACAGTTACGCCCTGTCTAGCTTTTCATCTCCCGTGCAAGCAGGAACGCAAGGTAGTCCCCAACGATGACATCCGGACGGAATGAGCGCGCGTGCACCACTGCGGCGCGTGACATCCGCCCTTGGGTTTCGGGTTCTAACGCATGCTCAATTTGCTCCAACGTCAGCGTTTCATCCCCTACTGCCGAAAGGAAGCCGGTACTCTCGATCACGAGATCCCGTGGACCAGGAATATCACTGCTCACCACCACGAGACCACGAGACATCGCTTCTTGCAACAGCAACGGGAGGCCTTCAAATCGGGTCTTCATCAAGAGAATGTCATGTCGATCAAAAAGTGATGCCATCGACTCTCCGGTCTGGGGGTCGTAGGTTGACAATCTATTTGCAGAACTTTCCGGAAGTTCTATCCCAAGTGCATTGGGGTTTTCAAGGCCCATCCACGTCACCGTAACGTCATCTCGTCGAGCGAGAATTTCTCGAACGATACCGAGATGCTCAGTTGAACCTTTGCGCCATTGGTTCCCTCCGGCAACGAGTACGCGCGTACCCGTACCCTGGCGTTCACAGTTCACCGCAAAACTTGCGCCCGCTGGTGGAGGCGATATCAATATCTTCGACGGCGTAATTCGCCATTTACGAACGAGAAACTCACTTTCGGTCACGTTCGGAACGATGACGACATCTGCTTTGGTGAAGGAACGCCGTACCTCCCATAACCTCCAGCCGCCGTGGTACAGATGGTATCGCCAACGTAAGCGAATCTCGCCCTTGCGCGCGCCCTCTCGGCGCGCCCTGACTGCGAGGTGTTCTAAACCATGCGAACGAACAACTACCAGCGCCGAGGTGCGCCGCAATTGTCGTCGGGACGTCGACCATAAGTCTCCCGAACTAGTTTCGATTACTTGGTAAGCGCCATTGACGGCGATGTCACGAATCCAAGCTCTGACGCGCCAAGGGAAGAGCAACTGGGCGATTAGCCCCTCATGGGGAGCCGACAATTCCAAACCGTGCGTCTCCACTGTGTGACCATGCTCCCTGAGGACATCAGCCAATAAGAGGGTTGTTCCTCCGACCCCGCTTCCACGGTCGAGTGGCTGGTGAACCAGGAGGGCAAACTTCATGGTCGACATCAATTAGATCAAAGGTTCGTTTTCAACCCGCATAAACCGACGTTCAAGACTGTGCCAACCACGGCGACGGCTTACCTTGATAGCGATCATGCGAGTAAAGAACACAAGGCGGGGCAGCATCCGCAGACCGGATGACAGCTGCCCCAACGGGCTCAGTCGCCTCACCCGAAACTGGGCCAAGGTTCGCTCACACCCCAAATATTCAATAGTGCGCGATCCCCAAAATCGCTGAAAAATGGCCCGCGTGGTACCCACTGCGCTGAAGGCGTCGTGCACATAAATCAGCCCACCGGGAGCCATATGTTGCATCCAGCCGTCAAAGTCTTTCAAGGTACTCTCGAGGTCGTGCGCGCCATCAACCCATAAAAACGACACCAAGGGTCCCTTCCAGGATCGGCTTGCGTCTTCGGAAAGACCTCGGAATAATTCGATGCGTTCGGCCAGACCCGCCGCCGCAATATTGCGGCGAAATGCGTCGAGAGAATCCGTGCCACCGCCCCAGCGAGGATCGTCAAATGGGTCAACCGCGGTAAGGGAAACGCCCTCTGGGAGATTTCCCGCAATCAGGATCGCTGATTTGCCGTGGTGAGAGCCAATTTCCACCGCCGCGTACCCGGGAGGAACCGTACCCGCCGCCACGAAAAGAGCTTCGCCCTGCTCACGCGTCAGCCAGCCTTCGACGCTTTCCGACCTCGCCCACGCCTCTTCAAAACTGATAGTCACACCACGAATCTACACAGTGCGACTGCGAGGTATTTACTCCCCGTCTCAGTCAGAAAACCACTCCGGAACACCCGTCGCTGTACGGAGATCGTCAGTCAACGCGACTTCAGAATCCTGATACACCCGAAAGCTATTTCGCGCTTCATCAGTAGTTTTTCCGGCACGCTCGACGGGAAAGGTTCGTAGGCGAACTCGGTTATTCGGTTGTTCACCTAGAACTTCGTAAATAGCGCGTTCGGTCAATTTGACCATACTGATCAAATCGCGAACCGAATCGCCTTCGATACGCCAGTTAGGGTTCGGCCCCGGACTTGGCTCCGCCCAACCCATCGCCCGCAGCTGATCCTCGTCGTGCTGACTCAAAGCCACGGCGTCACCAATATTGAGGTTGGAGATAACTTCCGCCACCAAATAGTGCGGACTCTCGAGCCAAAACTGCACGTAGCGTTCATCGTCGAAGCTAGCAATGGCCACCAGCGTACGTGGGTCGACCATCATCGATCCGACAAGTTCGGGGAGATTACCCACGAATGAGCCCACCGTTGATTCAGCCGATTCTTCTGTGCCTGTGAGGTAAATGTTTTCCATACACAAAGGATAGAAATAGGCTGTGACAATGGCCCCCGAAACTCTCTTCGACACGACCCGACGCGTGTCTCGCAGCGTACAAACACTCGTGGGCTGGATTTTTTGGGATCCGGGAGCTGTAAGGCGATACGAGTCACTCGGCCTGCCCGGCAACGCGGGGTATATCGCCGCACGATGTGCTCCTTTCGCGGCCGCAGGATTCCGATCGGTCAGCGCCGCCTTTGGCTCTATTAGCCCCGTTGGCATAGAGCTCACCTTTCAAGTGCTAGGGACGACAGAACGTTTCTGGGAGTTCTGGAATGCCCGCAACGAGGCGATTGCGGAGGGTTTCGCCGCCCACGCCCCCGATTGTCTTGATGCGCTGGCACGATTCGAAGAGCCCTTGACAGCAGTCGTTAACGAGCTACCAACGGTCGGTCGCCCTTTTTTTGCTTCCCACCTCGCACTCCCCGAAATCAATAATCCTTCACTTCGTGGCTGGCATGCCGTCAACGCAATCCGCGAATGGCGAGGCGACACGCACTGGAACATTGTCGCCGGCCTGGGGCTCAGCGGATCCGAAGCTTCGGTGCTACACAATGAATGGTTGGGGTACGACGAGAATTGGCTCAGCCTTTCCAGAGGGAATACCTTGGAATCCATCAACGCAGCCTGGGAATCCCTACGCGAACGTGGTCTCGCTCAGGGTGACCGACTGCTCCCCGAGGGGTTCATGCTCCGACAGGAAATTGAAGACAAAACGGACGAAATCTCAACGGTCATATGGTCGCTCTTGGGCGCCGAAGCTACGATGGATTTCATCACTACCTTTGAGCCAGCCTGCGTGTCACTTCTGCAGCGCGTCAATCTCACCGCTGGTATTCGCTACCAGCCGGCGAGTCGCGCGAGGGGCTAATTACTTCTCGGAGGGTCCTTCAACCACCGATTCGCGACAAATCCTTGAGCCGTATTCGAAGGGCCATCGAAGGCGAGCCGTCCTCGCTCCAACACGATTGACCGAGAACACAAACCTTGTACGCGATCGGCGCGAGACTCCACAAGCAGCAAGGTCACGCCATGCGTTTGGGCCTGCCGCAAAACCTCGTAGACACCCTCGATTGCCATGGGGGACAAACCAATCACGGGCTCGTCGCATAGCAAGACGGCCGGACGGGCGACAATGGCGGAGGAAATAGCCACTAAACGTTGCTGACCTCCCGACAGATCCCGAGCCAGCGTGGTACGTCGGTGGGACAGCCTTCCGATAATTTCCATGGCCTCTTCCACCCGCTGGCGGCGCTCAATGCGAGGAAGATTCCGACACCGCAACTCAATATTCTCCGTGATGGACAGGTTGGTAAAAAGCCCCACGCCCTCCGGGAGATGTATCAAGCCCTTACGAACCAGCTCGTGAGTTGGAGTCACGCGTACGTCGCAACCCAACACTGTTGCCATTCCCGAAGAAATGGGAACCAAGCCACTCAGAACGCGGGCAACTGTCGACTTGCCCGCACCATTCGAACCGACTATCGCAACAGATTCACCCTCCTCAATGGAAAAGGAGAGGTCCATAAGTGCCTGATACGGTCCGTACCCAGCGAATAGATTGACAACACTCACAACGTTCACGCGCTCGCCTCCCCCAGCCACGAACGACGTACGTCTACGTTGGCAATAACCTCGTCAACAGTTCCGTTGGCAATCACGCGACCGGCATCGAGGGCAACCACTCGCTCGGCAACTGCGGCCACCGTGGCGAGATCGTGTTCGACAATAACCACCGCTACTCCCGTACTGCGGCGAACACTGTTCAGAATGTGGGCAAGTCGCAGAGACTCGCTCTCGTCTAATCCGGAACTCGGCTCGTCGGTGAGAAGCAGCTTGGGACGCGCCACCAAGGCTCGAGCTAATTCCACAGTACGACGTTGACCCAAGGACAGCATTGTGGTTTGCGCGTGTGCCAATTTGGCAATACCGCAGAGTTCGAGGGTTTCCATGCACAAGGTCATTTCCGGAACGGTGGTTGCGCCGTTTCCACGGAGGTCGCGGAAAACTCCCGCCTCACCATTATGCGCTTGCAGCGCTACCAACAGATGGTCAAGAACGCTGAGCCCCCCAAATAGCTGAACGATTTGGAAGGTCCGCGCGATTCCTCGTCGTGCTCTTTCATCAGCCCTATTGGGAAGTTTGCGACCCTCCAAGAAGATGGAGCCATCGTCGGCACTGATGGTCCCCGCGATAATGGAAAACAAAGTGCTCTTCCCGGCACCGTTAGATCCGATGAGGCCCACGGCCTCTCCCGCTGACACTTCAAGATCGACCGAATCAACGACCACTTGCGAGCCGAATCCCTTGCGCACACCACGTACCTCTAGCAAAACCTTCATCGAGAGTCCCCACGTAGATTACGCACTCTCAATCCGGCCACCTTTAATCGACCCTGAATAAACGTGACGATACCCTCAGGATGCTGGGCGTACGTAAAGGCTCCCACTGAAAGCACCACAATGGTGATCGCCGAGCTCTGCCCACCGCCACCGAAGCGGCTGGGGGCCAGCGCCAAGGCCTGTGGTAAGGCCACGAAGGCCACACTGGCGATGAGGGCACCGCGGACCGAAGCTGCGCCCATGGTGATGACCACCACCAACAACACCGGACCAAGAGCTGAATTGAAATCTGGTGTTGAGAGAGAGCCCAGAGCAATGGCGTACAAGCCACCTCCGAGGCCGGCCACGGCAGCCGACAACATGAAAATTATTGTGATGGTACGGCGCATTGGCACCCCTGAACTAGCGGCGGCTATTTCGCTGGAGTGCGCTGCGGTGAGCATTCGACCCGTCGTCCCATGAATCAAGAGGCGCACCCCAAAAGTTGTCATTGCAAGGAAGGCCACCACCATGACTAGGTAATTACGGGAAAAGGGGCCGCTAAAATCAACGCCAAAAATATCGGGTCTTCGGACACCAATTGACGAACTTCCACTGCCTACGAAAGTGGCAGGAAAAATAAGGTTATCGGCCAGGAGCGCAAAACAGAGCGTCAGTAGCGCCAGAGGCAACCCGCGAAGTCGTAGCGCAGGGAGCGAAGCTACAAGGCCGCCGAGCGAGGCAATCATCGTTCCGGCAATGAGCGACATTCCCAGTGACCAGTGGTGATGCGTACTCAATCGCGCAGTGCCGTAGGCGCCCATGCCGGCGAACACCATCTGAGCCAGGGAAAGCTGGCCGGCCAGTCCGGTTAGCAAGGTGACGCTCAAGAATATTATCGCCATGCTTGCCGCGATGGTTAAGGTCCCTACCCACACCTCGGGAACAAAAATGATGGCGACAATCACGAGACCGACCACGGCAAGCCAGTTAACAATACGTCCAGAAAAACCCAAAATTTCGCTCCGCCGTGCGAGACCTGGAGGTGCGGTTGGAGGCTCAACAACTGACATTGGATCTTTTGATCTGTCGAGACTTCGAAATCCACGGTGCGTCAACAACATGATCAATAGCATGAAGAAGGGAATGCTGGGAACGAGAGCGCCGTACCACACCGAATTTGGCGACAGATAACCTGGAATTACTCCCTGTAAAACGCCTAGCAATACTCCCCCCGCGACAGCCAAGGTAAAACTCGAAATTGCCCCGAGGGCCGCGGCGGCAACCGCACCGGTGAGCAGAACGTTGTAGGCACTTGGGTTTTGCGTTGCGAATTGTGGGGCGTACAAACATCCCGCCAATGCCGCCAACGACGAGGACACCATCCACGCGTTACGCAGAACCTTGCCGGAATCAACTCCGTGCAGCTCAACGAGTCGAGGACTCTGTACGCTGGCCCGCAGAGTGAGGCCCACTCTACGACTTCGCAGTCCGAGCGTCATCACCATCAACACGACAATCGTTGTCACCAAAGTGGCGATGACGGGACCCGAAATGGAAATTCCAAATAGCGTAGTGAAGTAAGTACTCAAAAACGGTGCCGGAGCGGAATACACCGTGGTGGATCCAATCACAATTTGCACCATGCTGGGTAGGAACACCATCAATCCGAGCGATGTGACGACTTTGGATGTCAAATCTGCGGTTCGGATTCGACGAAACAGGCCCCAATCCAATAGTGCTCCGAACACGGGTGCCAACACTACGGTGACGATGAGAAGCGAGAGCCACGAGGGTACCCCATGACTGCAGAGTTCGACGTAGGCGACACCTGCGCCATACGCCATCGCGCCAAATCCAAAATTAAATACGCCAGTCGCGCGAAAGGTTAGAACGATACCGACGGCGACGAGTGCGTATGAGCAGGCGAAGGGAAGCCCTCCGATTGCGAAGCTGAGAAACTCGTTCACCCTAAGACCGGAACTACGCTCCCGGAGTTCCCTTGGGGGCTGCGACCGGCTTGTTCGAGATTCCTGTCATGGGAAAACAGGACCATATTTTGGAAACAGAGTTCGTGAAAGCCGGTACGAACTTCGGACTGGGCTGACCGTCAGACTTAACGAACAGATCGCAACCGGGGCTCGTCACCTTGGTGTGAGCGATGGTCCAGTTAGTAGGAGCAGCGACTCCCCCATTGGGACCACCGTAGTCCGCCGTAATCTTGTTAATCGCCGCTGCGACTGCAGCCTGAGTTGGGCTCGCTCCCGCCGCCCGTAATCCCTGCACGAAGAGATTTGCGCCCATCCAACCCTGCATCGCTGCTTCATCGTTGGTGTGGGCCTTACCCGAGTCACCATTCGCGAAGGTCTTATTCATGGTGGAAACGTATAGGGCCATGCCCGGAACCGCTGTGTCCTCGAAGGGGACGTGCTGGATCATTACGAAAACATTTTTCATAACCGTCGAGTTTTGTGTGAGCAAGGTTTGGTTGTACCCGTCTTCCCAGAATTGCTTAACCGTTCCCAACCCCCCGTTCGTCATGGCCGTCGACAGGGCAACGTTGTCCGTCCCGTCCATGCAACTAACGACAAAATTGACACCGCGGGCCTTCATTTTTGTGACGTCAGTCGAAAAGTTATTACCCCCAGTGATGCTCTCGACGTAGTTGGAGTATGCGACCGAGGCTCCCATTTTCTTCAAGTTTGCTGCCCACGAAGGTAGAACCCCGAAAGTCTTCGGATCCATACCGCATTCCAAATCAGAAGTGGAAAAGCCAAGAGCAATAATTCCAATCTTTGGCGCAACACCTTTCGGCAATACCTGACTCGCCACGTAGGCGAAATCGGACGTTGACGTGGTGTAATTCAAGGCGGACCCATACGCAGGGAAAAAGTTCTTTGGCCCTTGCCAGCCATCACCCGTATTGAAACCAAATACTGGAGTGGCAGTAGTGGCTAGGTACTTGAGCCCCGAGCTCGTAAGCCCCGATGCGTAGCCCACCACGGCGAACACTTTTTGGCTGACCAGAATTTGAGCATTCGTGGGCCGGAGATCGGCATCCCCCACATCAATGGTGTGGTCGATTGAAATCTGTCGTCCGTTGACGCCACCGGCAGCATTAACCATGTCAAAATAGGCTCGCGCACCGTATTGGTATGGCGCGAATGAAGCAGAGGCCATGCCACTTTGATCAATGAGCGATCCCAAGGAAATGTGAGTCGCTGTGACACCGGGGGCGGGGGCTGTGGCTGTGGCTGACGACGCGGAGCTTGCGGTGACGAGGGCAGCGCAACTGGCTCCCAAAGCCATTAGTCCCGACGCGATAACTACCTTTGTTCTGTAAATGCGCGACATATCGAGCCCTTCTCTACCCCATCAGACTAACAGTGGGGTCCATGAAAACATGTCCACGGCATCTCTCGTCTTACAGTGGGCGCTGGGGGACTCGAACCCTCGACCTCTGCCGTGTGAAGGCAGCGCTCTAACCAACTGAGCTAAGCGCCCGCAAGGAAAAACTCTAGTCGAAACTGCTCCGTTGCCACCGAGGACGACGGATAGCCTACGTGCATGGCAAATGCTCCTCGCGCTCGTCGAGTGTCCGCTGTCCCGCGAGAAATAGTGATGGGACTTGACCTTAACGAACGCCGGGCGGGATGGTTTGCCACTGGTTATTCAACCATTTGTTTCCTGCTTCAGATTTACTTGTACGCCACCCCTCGATTTCAAGTGCAGGAGAGCGGTTTCTCTTTTGCCCTCATTCCTCTCTTCACTATTGTCCTCGGGATATCCGTGTGGCGACACAAGAGGGCGGGAACCATTTTCGGAGCTGTCTTCGTCGGGCTAATTGCCGGACTCGGAGTCTTAGGGCTGCCGCTCATCCTTTTTGGTGGTTGGTTGCTCATTCGTGCTCACCGTCTGCAGAAATACGGTGAAGCAAACTTCGTAGGGAGTAGTCGCGTCGCGCGAGAACGAGCGGTCGCCAAGCGCGAGGGGAAATCGCTACCGAACCAAGGATCTGAGATCTCCGGAGCCCCCGCTGCACGACGGCCCGCAGCGCCTTCGAAGCGTTACACGCCGAAAAAACCAGCGCGAAAGAAATCCTGAGTGGCCTTTCCGCTCGGACTCGATTTTCCCACGTCGTGGGCACGAACTAAACAGCTTCGGGTCTTTCGATTCATGTGGTCAACGATATTTATGGTGCCGGGAGTGAGGATTTTTTCGCGTTTCCACGTAACCGGACTCGAAAATTTGTCAGGCCAAGGGCCATTTGTTTTCGCAGCCAATCACACCAGTCATCTTGATACCCCATTTACGCTCGCCGCCTTGCCGGCGACACTACGTAATCGAACCGTTGTCGCGGCAGCCATGGATACCTTTTTTTTGAGTTTTCCTAAGGCGGTAATAACCACTGCAGTATTTAACTCAATCCCGATTGACCGGCACAAAATTAACCGACGTAGCGGCGATCAGGCCATCGACCTCATCCAGCAGGGCTGGAACCTTCTGATTTACCCGGAAGGGGGTCGGACCACTACGGGAGACCTCATGGAATTCAAAGCGGGAGCAGCGTTCATGGCGGAGCGAAGTTCGGCGACCGTCGTCCCCGTCTTTATCGACAACATCGGTGCGGTTGCCGGTCGTACCTACGCCAAAGCGGAACGCTTTATCTCTCGGCCCGCGACGCGGCGACCTCGCGTATCGATTTCCTTCGGAGCACCGCTACGTCACCTTGAGGGTGAAAACCTTCGGCGCTTCAATGATCGAATTCGCCTAGGGGTAGAAGAACTCGCTACCGGGTCACGCACTAACTAAGGGCACCGAGCGCGCGGCAACGTTCGAGATGCAAGTCGTCAGCAACACTGGCGTAAGGTTCGAGCTGGTAGCCCACAGCCCGAGCCAAAATCTCATCAGCTAACCACGGATTGAGAGCGAGGACCGGGCCGTGAGCGTAGGTGGCGGTAACACCGGGTGCAGATGCGCCATCCACGCGACCATCGTTACCGAACCCAGAAACGACTTCTCCGAGGGCATCGCCCCCGGACATCGTGCTGACTCCTCCGTGATTTTCGAAGCCCACCAATAGCTCTGAACCAACTCGAACAACAAGATCACCCACCGATCGCTGCGTTCCGCGGGTGGTTACAATGGGCAAGAGATCGAGCCCCTGATAAATCTCTCCGGCTCCGACCTCGAACGACGCTCCCAAAATCTGAAAACCTGCACACACCGCAAGGACGTGCGCGCCATCATCAATTCTTCTCCCCAGGGATCCGTCCCTCCGGAGATAGTCACACGCTGCTCGCTGCGGCCCATCCTCACCACCGCCAATAAGGTAAATATCAGCGTGGGGTAAGGATTCCCCAAAGCGACACTCAATCACCGTGCTCGCGATTCCGCGTACCTGCGCCCGTGCACGTAGCACCAGGGCATTTCCCGAATCACCATACGTGGATAGAACGTCGGGATACACCACGGCCACGGTTAGCACGGCTGACTCCTATTCATCCAGTCAGCAAAAGCGGTGTAATTAGCGATCACATCGGTAACCTCCCCGTCGCGCGTGAAGTCGACAGGGTTCTTCGTTACCAGCACCTCAAAACCGGCGTACTGCAATCGAGTTGCCAGATCAAGACGTCGCGAGCCCATACATATCACCGTCCGCGTAGACAAATTTTCGAATGGCGCGTCGTACAACCATGATGGATCTCTGCCATCGGCAATTCCATCGTTCATGTCTATAACCAAGAGCCGACTCGGGCCTACCTCCCGACACAGAGCCTCAATGCCCGCGGGGTTCTTAGCCAACATCAGCCTCCAGCGACGGCCACGCCACTCGCGAATCTCGAATCGACCCGCGACGGACGTGACGGCGTTCATCGCTGCGATGACCTCGGCCGGATCGTGAGCATGGACTACCACGGCCGTTGCAAATGCCATGGTCGCGTTGGCTGCGTTAAAGGCCCCCGGCAGTGAAAGACTTAAAGGAAAATTGCTTCCATTCCAAGAAATATCACGGCCTAGACGAACATTTGCGTCAGGGGAGGTAAACCCGCAATGACAGGACCAGTCGCCATCCCCGAAACTAAGGGCCTGCGTGCATAGTGGGCATGACAGCGCGTCACTGTTCCAGGTCGTGGGAACTCTTACCTTCACGACTCTGTCGAGACCCGCAACGGCGTAAGCAACCAGCGGGTCGGAAACATTCGCTACCACCGTCACTGGACGAGCATCATGCAGAGCTCGCGACCACAGCGCCGCGATGCTCCGTACTTCGGTAACCCTGTCGAGTTGGTCACGAGACAAGTTGAGCAACATCACCGTCACTGACTCCGCCAAGTGACTGTCGGCGAGAGTGAGCGAAAGGTACGATTCGTCAACCTCTAGAACGGCCGTATGGCTGCGATCAGCTGCGAGGGCGGCCACCACTCCCGCCAACATATTACTTCCAGTCACGTTCGAGGCAACTGGCTGTCCCATGGCGGCAACCGTCAGTGCCGTGGTCGTCGTCTTTCCGTTGGTTCCAGTGACGAGGACCACAGACCTTCCTTTAAGAAGATGGCTCACCAGGCGGGGCTGTAACAACAGCGCAACACGACCGCCCGCCACAGTGCCGGCGCCTTGCCCCAACCGACGGCTCGCCCCGTTTACCAACCGCATGGCTCCCAGGGCAACTGCGGTTCGCAGTGGCGCAATTAGCGGGCTCATGCGTACGACGCTAACAAGCGGAAGTAAAAGAAAAGCCAGCCTCGGGGGGCGAGGCTGGCTTTTCTCAAAACTGGACGCACCTTTGAGGGGGGATTCTCCAGTACGTACTTCTCTAGTATGTGGTCGTCGCTTTCTATCTAGCAAGCGCATTTAGCAGATACTTACTATCTATAATAGTGATAATGGACATCCGTCAATTACAAGCCTTGGTCGGGATCGACGATTTTGGCAACTTCTCGACGACGGCGCAAGCCCTCGGGACCGTTCAATCGAATATATCCACCCGGATACAACGGCTTGAGGAGGAGCTGGGCGTTGTCCTGGTGAATCGTGACAGCGGTCGGGTGACCTCAATAGGACGCCAAGTCGTTGATCGCGCACGCAGAATTCTCTTCGAGCTGGAATCAGCGGTGAGCGACGCCCACGCCTTCAATCAGAGCGTACAGGGGGTGGTTGCTATCGGCATGATTGGAACCGTCGGACGGTGGCTTGTTCCCAAACTATTCGAAGCACAGCGCCTCCGCTACCCCTTCGTCTCGTTACAAATTGTCGAGGGAACCAACTCCACCCTCGAACCCGCACTGATTTCATCCAAGATTGACCTCGCCGTCGTAAGCATTCCGCTCGCCAGCCCGGAGCTGTCATCACTCAATCTATTCGCCGAAGACCTCCGGCTTGTCTTGCACCGTGATCACCCCCTCGCCACCCAACGCGAAGGTGTGCGTTTCCGTGAAATTGCTGACCTCGACCTGCTCTTGCCTTTGACCGCGACTCCCCTACGGCGAGAGATCGATGCCGCAGCGGCGGCCGAGGGGACGACGCTGCACGCCAGCCTCGAGCTGGATGGGGTACGCACCCTCGCCTCCCTCGCCTTTGATCTTCGGATACCCGCCATCTTGCCCGCGACAGCACTGTCGACACACCTCAAGGATCAGTTCGTCGCCCTTCCTATTGTGGGAACTCCTTTACGACGCGTAGGTTTAGCCTCTCGACGCTTCGGATTTCCCTCCGAGCCCACCCGCGTACTCTCAGAATTGCTTCAAGAAATAGTCATCACCGAAGGAAGCTCCGTGGAGGGTGTCCATACAGCAACGACCTAGTGGTTCTGTAATAGTTAGACGTGCCCGCATCTTCGGATAACTCTGCCATCTCCCGTCGCTTGGTCAAACTAGACCCCGCCTTCCGCGACGTAGTTCGGATCATTGGACCTCGCCCTCCGACGACTCAGGTGCCAGTATCACAACGTTTTTCAGTCATGGTGAGTTCGGTGATTTCTCAATTTCTAAGTGTCGCGGCAGCGGACCGCATCTCTCAGCGCGTCGTCGTACTCTGTGGTGGTCTTGTCACCCCTGAGACTCTGCTCGAGCTGTCGCCGACGGAGCTACGCGTGGCCGGTCTCTCGTGGTCTAAAATTGAGTGCGTTCGTGAAATTGCCGAAGCCGTCTCCTCGGGGCGAATAAGCGTCCGCCGACACGCACGCCTAACCGATCGAGATATCCGCAATGAGCTCACTCAAATCAAGGGAGTGGGGCCGTGGACAGCTGACATGTATCTGATGTGGACCCTCGCCCGACCGGATATTTGGCCGGTCGGTGACTATGGAGTGCGCGCCGGTTGGAGTGTCCTCCACGATTTACCCGAAACAATCGGCACCTCGCAATTACGTAGCGAAGGAATCCCCTTTGACGGAATTCGTAGCACGGTGGCCTGGTATTGCTGGCAGGGGCTTCATTTACATCGCCAGAAACTGTAATCTCACCCCGTGCCCATAACTCTCGACTTACTCGAAAGCAGTGCCCTACCAACCTTGCTCCGGTATGCGGCCATCCCCTGCCTTTCTCCAGCATTTGATGCCTCGTGGGAAGCCAATGGCTACATTGAAACTGCGATCAAACTCTTGGCCGAATGGGTCAATTCACGAAATCTTGATGGTGCGCAGGTCCGCATTCAGCGACTGCCCGGAAGAACTCCTGTTTTAGTCCTCGACGTAGCCGCCACCAAGGAGGGCCTCGGTACCGTGGTGCTCTACGGGCACATGGACAAACAGCCGCCCTTGGGCGAATGGTCAGAAGGTCTCCATCCGTACCAGCCCGTCCGTCGCGGTGACCGTGTGTATGCCCGCGGCATCGCTGACGACGGCTACGCCACTTTTGCCGCAGTCCTCGCTATCGAAGAACTCCAGAAGAGCAGCGCTCCCCACGCACGTATGATTCTCCTTATCGAAGCCAGCGAGGAGAGCGGGAGTCCCGATCTTGAAGCCCACCTCGACGAACTTGCCGACAGCATTGGTCGAGTTACTCTCATGATTTGCCTGGACTCCGGTGCTCTTACCTATGACCGCCTCTGGATTACGACGTCGCTGCGTGGTCTTGTCAACGTCGAGATCACGGTACACGTGCTCGAGCGGGGGCAGCACTCTGGTAGCGCCTCGGGTGTCGTCCCTTCGAGCTTTCGCATTCTTCGCCAACTCATCGATCGCGTCGAAGACCCCGTGTCCGGTGAAATACTTTTGGCCGCCCTTCACGCCACCATCCCGGAGGAGCACCTTGCCGCGGCGTACCAGGTAGCGAACGAGTTCGGTGATGTTGCGGGCGCGCCGATGCCCATCATCAACGGTCTCGATCTCATGGGCTCAAATGATGCGGAGCGACTATTAAATCGCACCTGGCGACCTAGCCTTTCAATCACGGGCATGGCGGGCATCCCTGCTCCTGCCGATGCGGGGAATGTCCTGCGCCCATTCACTACCGCGGTCCTGTCTCTCCGACTTCCTCCCACAGTGTCGTCCGCCACGGCCGCCGCCGCGCTCCAGCAAGTGCTCACAACCAACGTCCCCTCACACGCCCGCGTCGACGTAGAAATTTCCGGCGCTGATGGTTGGCTGACGCCGAAACCCCACGAATGGCTGAGCGCCGCGATGTCGCTTGCTTCGGAGGAGTTTTTCGGAAATCCCGTTGGATATACCGGTGAAGGAGGATCCATCCCCTTCCTGGCTTCCTTGGGTCAGCGTTACCCCGATGTCCAATTTGTCGCCACCGGTGTCCTCGGGCCGCATTCCAACGCTCACGGGATTGACGAAATGTTGGATCTACCCACTACGGTGAAAGTGACGAATTGCATCGTCACGGTGATCGCCGCGCATGCGGCAGACAAGAGGAACTCATGACGCAGAATATCGATCTATACGTCGACCCAGCCTGTCCATGGGCATGGATCACCTCACGATGGGTTGGCGAAGTAGAACGAGTGCGCGATGTTACCGTTACCTTTCACGTCATGAGTTTGGCCGTGCTTAACGAGGGGCGCGAAATGCCTGAGCACTACGTCGATCTCATGAAAAAAGCGTGGGCTCCCGTACGAGTCCTCATTGCAGCAGAATCGCTGCAGGGGGCAACGGCAGTTCGCTCACTCTACGAAACAATGGGAACCATCTATCACGAAGAGCAGAACAAGGATCTCGAGTGCATGGTTCCCGAGGCCCTGCGGCGAGCCGGACTACCCGCTGAATTAGCTGCAGCGATGTGGGACGATCGCTACGACGAAGATCTCCGCGCCAGCCATCACCGCGGCATGGATCCCGTGGGCTTCGACGTCGGCACGCCCGTCATTCATATCGATGACGTAGCTCTCTTCGGTCCCGTGGTAACGCCCATCCCCCGCGGTGAAGCCGCAGGAAAACTGTTCGACGGCGTCGTGCTGGTGGCCGGAACTCCTGGTTTTTACGAGCTCAAACGCTCACGTGGCGAAGGTCCTTCCTTCGCCTAGCCCCGTGGGACGTCCTTCCACGGAACGTCTTTGTCATTCCGCGGCTCACCCGGTAGCCCCAAAACACGCTCGCCAATGATGTTGCGCATTACTTCACTGGTGCCGCCCTCAATTGAATTCGCGCGCATACGAATAAAAGTCTGTCGAACATCGCCTCGTCCCATCGCTTCCGTGGGGCGAACCTTGGGGTATTCGGAGTGATACAGCATCCCGTCGGCACCCAACAGGTCAACGCACAGTTCAGAAGTGCGCTGATTCTCTTCCGCGAAACCCAACTTGGCGACCGAACCCTCTGGCCCTGGAGTTCCCGACTTACGATTGTCGCTGGCGCGCTGATTCGTCAGGCGATTCACTTCGTTGCGAACCCAGGCTTGCAAGAGCTCTGAGCGAATGGCCTGCGCGTGCGAGTCCTTCCGATTTACCCAGCGGTCCTTCCAAATGCGAACAGCCTCGCCAATGAGGCCCGAACCCCGAGGAGGAATCGTTCCGCCAATAGATACCCGCTCATTCATCAAGGTAGTAATGGAAACGCTCCATCCCTCCCCCACGTCTCCGAGGCGCTGATCGTCATTCACTCGCACGTCAGTAAAGAAACACTCATTGAACTCAGCCTCACCCGTGGCCTGGTAGAGAGGTCGCACATCGACACCGGGGGCACGCATATCGACAATGAATGCGGTGATTCCCTTGTGCTTCACCGCATCGGGATTACTCCGCGCAATGATCAAACCAAAAGAAGCGAGATGCGCGAGCGTCGTCCACACCTTTTGCCCGTTGAGAATCCACTCGTCGCCGTCACGATCGGCCCTGGTACCCAAAGTGGCCACGTCCGAACCGGCGCCGGGTTCGCTGAAAAGCTGACACCACACTTCTTCCCCCGTAAAAAGGGGGCGCAGATAACGCGACTGGTTCGCCTCCGAACCGTGAGCGACGAGAGTAGGCGCGCACATGCCGTAACCAATGACGTTACGCATCGCCGCCGATGGAGCTCCCGCCTCCGCGAGTCGACGTAGCGCCTGCTGTTGGTCGGTGGGTGTCCCGCCTTGACCACCACAGCCAACGGGAAAGTGAACCCACGCCAGCCCTCTGTCGAATTGCTCACCCAGAAAGGTCGCTACGTCGGTGGTCTGGGGCGGAAAATCTTCGAGCAGGGAATCGACCTGCGCGTTGATGTCCATGGTGGTGGAAACGGTTGTCATGGGTAGGTCCTTCCGGTATTGCATGGAATCATAGACACAAGACCGATAGGCATTCACACCCCGACATGGCAAGGAAAATTTGCTAAACACTAGCCATGGCACATCAACGAATTTTGGCTACTTCCGGAGGTTTCATCCCCGGCCCTACGCAACAAACCGCCCGGCTCGGCACCATGTTGCTGGACGCCCTGGCCGCCACGGGAAAGACGCGTCCCCGTGTCTGCTTGGTCTACACCGCAAGTGGTGATCCTGCTGATTATTACGCCATGAGTTATGAAGCCTTTAACGCTGCCGGCTGCGATGTGACGCAAATGAAAGTCTTCACCCAACCCTCCGCTGACCCGGACGAGAGAATTGGCGGTTCCGACTTGGTGTGGGTCGGTGGTGGATCGGTAGCGAATCTCTTGGCCCTCTGGCAATTACACGGTATCGATGACGCCATGCGCAACGCCTGGGACCAGGGTGTCATTCTGGGAGGCGTGTCAGCCGGTTCCCTGTGCTGGCACGTCGGAGGAACCACCGACTCCTTTGGACCCACCCTGCGTCCCGTGACGAATGGTCTGGGCTTGCTTCCCTACGGCAACGGAGTGCATTACGACTCCGAAGCGCAGCGTCGACCGCTACTCCACGAACTGGTGGCCAATGGCACTATGCCCGAACTCAACTACGCGACCGACAACCGTGTCGGACTGTGGTTTGAGGGAACCGAACTGCGGCAGATAGTCAGCGACATTCCGTGCGATCCCGAGACCGGGCCGGCTGCGTATCAGATAATTCTCCAGCAGAGTGCTGTCGTCGAGACGCGTCTTCCGGTCGGTTCGCTGTAAGTAGTAACTTCATTTCCAAGGGGGAATTATGACGACGACAATGCCGGACACCGCTTCATTTCAAGACTTGGTTAATGCCGGGGGCAATCGAGACGCTGCTCGCGCGGCGGCGTCGGCGCTCCGGGGCGGAGACCACGAAGCACGCCTCCAAGTCGCAGCCCTAGCCCTCTACGGCGCCTGCGTCGCCCCGGAATTACTTCCGTCCATCTACGACGGCTTTTGCGAAGGCTGGTACGGAAAAGGTCCCTCGACCGAAGCCATCCTTGGCCATTCGAGTGGTGGGGTCGTGCCGAACCACTTGTGGGCGGAGATTTGGGCCATCGTTCTCGACCCGCACGCAGGTGATAACCCCGCCACCATCACCGCCCGCACGGCAGCGCTGACGGGCTTACTGCCCCTTTCGTTCCACGACCGCGTGGCCGCCATGTCACACGCCTACCCCGGGGTCGATGCGGCCTCCCAGCAGGGCATGCCACCGAAGTTCCAGCTCGACGACCTCGCAGCGTGCCCTCGCGATTCCCTCGGAGGACTTCTCTACGGAATAGTCATCGATAAAGGTTTCGATCTCGAAGTCTTGGACCGTGACGGAATTGGTCTCGAACAATTGCCCGCTCCGCTCCCTTATTTGAACGTAAGAATCCTTCAATGCCATGACATATGGCACTTCATGGGAGGCTACGAAACTACAAGCCTGCACGAAGTGGCAATTTCGGGATTCCAGATGGGTCAATTTGGTCACCAGTACTCCTCCATGTTTCTTGGCGTCGTCATCGCACAGGTTGCATTCATTGCCCCGCCCGAAGCAATTCCCTTCTTGCTCGACACGATTTTTTCGGCGTACATCCACGGACGCGAAACGCCTGCACTGCTCCCCATTGAATGGGAATCCTTATGGATGCTTCCGCTAAATAAGATTCGCGAGACCTTGGGAGTACGCGCGTACGACTCGCCGTACCCGGCCAACATCATCGAAGATTTACAGGCCGCCAGCTAAACGCTGCAATGACCGACCGGCACTGACAACAGCGCAGTGATGGGCCTAGGTAAATTCACTTCGTAAAATGGTGGGCCGTATAAGACTCGAACTTATGACCTCTACGATGTCAACGTAGCGCTCTAACCAGGCTGAGCTAACGGCCCCAAACAATAACGACTCTAACAGGTACGGCCTAACGAGACGTTCGGTGTTTCCCTATGGCCTCAAGAGCCCGAAGGAAGTAGCCCGGTCTCGCCTCCACCCTCCTCGTCGCCGCGCTCTGCTCTCCTTGATTTCTCGCGATTTGCTGCCACAGGACTTCGACAGCAGTGCGCGCATCCTCAAAGGCGTGGTGATTTCCGGGAGTCACTCCGTAGTATTCCGCCAAGAATGACAAGCCGCGTCGCCGAGCGTTCTCTTCACGTGATTCGATAGCTATGTCGTGCGCCACCACATCCACAATCTGCAATTCATCGAGTCGCAGACCGAAGTGAGAGAGATCGGCGCCAAACTCACGACGCACCGTGGAATCCAGCATGGTGAAATCGAACATCGGATTTGCGCCAACGAAAGTTGCCCCACGACGATGATGCTCCGACAGGAAAGCTACCGCTCGGCGAGCTCCCGCCTTCACGCTGAGGGCTTGGCCCACGCCGTACATCGACGTCAGTGAGTCTTTTGAGACTCCGTGCACGCGCTGCGCTGCTTCATGAATATCTCGTTGTGGACGAACAAAATAATGCTCCCGATGTTCTAGGGCGTTACCTCGATACACAGCGAAACCATAGGAAATAGCCTCATCGGTCGCTGTGTCGAGACCCGTCGTCTCGGTGTCGAATCCAACGAGGTTGAGCGGTAGTTCTGTCAGTTTGTCCACGCAATGACTATTACACGTTCCTGTAACGATGAACAACCACGGCACTAGATTTGTTCCGTGAGCGAGCGAGCCCAGCGGAGAGAACCTGTGCTGCGCATTCGTTACGCCCGAAATTTTGTCGTGGCCTTATTGCTCACTGCGCTGGGTCTCATCCTGGGCGGAATGCTTCCCGCACACCTTTTTGCCGAAGCCCCCACGACAACGACAACAACGACAACGACTGTTCCTCCAGAGAATCCTCCCGTAATCACCTCAGTGGTGGCCAACGACGTCACCGATGGCCAATGGGCCGACGCAACTCCCTGGGCGGACGTGAAGCAGCGTCCGGTAATCGAATACACCTCGCTCAGTGCCCGTTCCGGCGTCGCTAGTCCTGCGTACATTCAGGCCTACGCAGTCTGGATGCGTGTGCACGACCTGTCATTTGGTCTCTATCCAGGCTCCACCGGACCCGGACGGATTCCCAGCGGACAGCGTGGGCCCGAAACAGTTCCCGCCACGGGCCGTCTGAATTTGTTGGGCTATTTCAACAGCGGGTTTTACGAACCACCTTTGGTGGGCGGACAGCTGGCAGGCTTTTACACAAATAAGAAGACTTTCTTCCCGTTCACGAATGGTTTGGCGACGCTGGTCACCTACGTCGACGGCAGCGCGGACGTCATCGCGTGGCCCTACGGTGCGCGAGTTCCGAGCAATGTGGTCACGGCACGTCAAAACCTCACCCTCATGGTGGCGAACCATCACGTGGTCAACCTGGGCAAAAATTTCTATTACTGGGGCCTCACTTTGACGGTGGCGCCCAACGGCTGGCGATCAGGTATTGGGGTGGACTCTCGCGGCAATCTCATCTACGCCGCCGCGAATTACCAATCCCCCGCTTCGTTAGCAGCCCTGTTTGTTCGCTTAGGTGCCGTACGCGCCATGGAGCTGGATATCAACCAAGCCTGGCCCCTCTACACAACCTTTTCGGCACCGAATGCGGTCGGTGGCGTCATGCGCATCGCCAATCCACACCAATATGTGGATCGCTTCTTGCGGGCAGGCACCACCAAGGACTTTGTAGCCGTCTACCGCCGAAACAAAGCGACCGTACCGCCACCTTGGTAATAGAACTTCTCTCGATGCGTCATCCGCGAGGATGAACTAGAGGCGGCTGTGGGAATCGAACCCACTTACAGCGCTTTGCAGGCGCTTACCTAACCATCCGGACCAGCCGCCAGACGCACCTATGTTAGTCGTGCTCTTGTCTATTGATCTTCTCCATGCAATTAAGGTTTCCGGCACGTGAACTTTAGGTTTTGGATGATCACATCGTCGAAGTGGGTGGTACCTTCCCTATGTGGAGTACGGATCTTTGCGAGAACAACGCGCGGAGTTACTGGGTAGCCGTGATCTCGAAGGCATAGATTTCTGCCGTGAATATTCACGGAGAGCTGACGAATGGATCCGCCACATTGCCACCACCAGCGGAATTTCCACCAAGAACATAGCCCTCATCGCCGTGGGCGGGTTCGGACGAAGTGAACTGTCGCCCTTTTCTGATCTTGATCTCATTGTTCTCCACGGCGGCCTTCGCTCGCCCAGCAGTGTGGCAGAGAAGATTTTCTACCCCATCTGGAATGACGGCATCCGCCTCGACCACGCCGTTCGTACCCCCAGGGAATTATTAAACGCCGCCCGTGCCGATCTCCGGGTTGCCCTGGGATTCATTGACGCCCGCTTTCTTTGGGGGGACGAAGATTTTGCCAACAAGGTCCTCACCGATATGCAGTCACGCTGGCGTGGTGAATTTTCTGACCTCTGGTTGTCAGAACTGGAAATTCAAATGGACGAGCGGCACAAACAGCATGGTGACCTCTCCGACCTATTGGAGCCCGATCTCAAGGAGTCGCACGGCGGCCTTCGTGACATCAATGTCGTGCGAGCCGTACACATTGCCCATCCAGAAATCGTCGAGACGGGGATTCTTTCGTCGCTCGACGCGGCCCGTGACGTACTCTTGCGAGCTCGCGTGGCACTCCACGCCAACGCCGATCGCGAACTTGACCGGCTTTTACTCCAAGAACAAGATGAGGTCGCACTTAGTCTCGGAACCAACGCTGACCTCCTCATGACGCAGCTTTCAGCGGCCGCTCGCCATGTGGCCCAGGTGTGCGATGCCAGCTGGCGTCGCTTCCACTCGTCGACCACCCCATCATCACGGGAACGGATGTACCTGAGTGAGAACATCTTCGTGCAATCCGAAGAGGTCGACGCCGATGATGAGTTCTTTACTCATGATTTGCCGCTCAATTTGTTGCAGATTGCGGCCCTCGCCGCGGAGAATCACCTGCCGCTCTCACTGCGAGTCGTGCGTGAGTTCGCCTCGCGGCAGCTGGAAACCCCCTCCACCTGGTCCGCCGAGTTACGCGCGGCGTTCGTCCGCCTACTTTCATCTGGTGAAGGACTTGTTCGTGTCGTGGAATCACTCGAATATGCCTCTCTGTTCAGTGCGATTCTCCCCGAGTGGACCCATGTCAGGAACTTCCATCAGCGCAACGCCTACCACCGCTTCACCGTCGATCGCCACCTGCTCGAGGCTGTGCGCTACGCCCATGACTCTCTCGATAAGGTTTCGCGGCCGGATCTCTTGGTCCTGGGAACCTTGCTGCACGATATTGGCAAGGGGCTACCCGGCGACCACACCGAGGTGGGGATCGATATCGTGCATCAGCTGGCGCCACGAATGGGGCTTTCGGATAACGACGCAGCCATCCTCACCCAGATGGTGCGACATCACCTCTTATTAGCGGATACCGCGACGCGACGCGATCTCTACGACCCCGCTACGGCCCAGTTCGTTTCCGCGGCCGTCGGTGACGGTGTGACCTTGGAATTACTACAGCACCTCTCTCGTGCCGATGGTTTAGCGACCGGTAGCTCGGCGTGGGGACCGTGGAAAGCCCAACTTGTCGACGAGCTCGTCACCATCGTCCAGTCGGGTCTACGGCCCGGCGACAGCACCGCCGAGCCCCACGCCTTCATGCCTATTCTGGAAATGGCTGAGCGAGAGGGCATAGCCGTCAACCTGGATGGCGATTGGATCACCGTCGCGGCAGCTGATCGACCTCGCCTTCTCTCGACGGTGGCCGGTACTCTTTGCCTCTTCGGTATTGACGTTCGTAGTGCCGACGTTCACAACGTCGGAAACACCGCACTCGATCGTTTCTACTGCGAGGTGGGCCTCCGGGGTTGGCCCAGCGCCCACGAGTTGCGTCAGCAACTTTCGTGGGGCTTCGATCATCCCACTGAGCTCCTGAGCAGGGTAGAGCAGCGCAACATCTCCTACCCCACCAAACGGCGATCGGGACATCAGGTACATCCTCACGTCGTTGAGCTTCCGGCAGCGAGCCACCAGGCAACGGTCATCGAAGTGCGAGCCTTGGACAAGCTAGGACTGCTATTTGACATCACACGAACCTTCGCTGAATGCCAGGTCAACGTCGTTTCTGCGCGACTCAGTACGGTCGGCGATATTGCCATCGACACTTTCTACGTGGTCACTACCAGCGGCTACGCCCTCACCACCATCGAGGTCGACCATCTCATAGGGGAGATTTCGCCCCTCATCCAGACTTCGCTATAGCGGAATCGGTGAGTTGGCAGCGATACCATCACAGGGTGCGTACATCACCGCGGATCCTCGCTGCCGTCTCGGTTTGTCTCGCGACCATCGTGGTCACGGGCGCTTCAGCCAGCGCTTCGACGAGCGTCACCGTCACTACCTCCCACCAGGCGCAAGGCTTCGCTCAGACGAACCTGCTGCAAATAACCACCTCGGCGCCCCTACCAGCCTCCGCGCTCCCCACCATCACCGTGACGCCACCCTTGACCACCAAGTGGGTGCGCATCGGATCAGCAACCTTCGATCTTCTCGCCACGGGAGCCTTGGCCGTGGACGCCCACTATCGCGCCACCGTTCCGGTCGCCTTGTCCTGCGCGAGTACGTGCACCAGCTCGCGTACGCGGTCGGTAACACTAGGTACCGCCTCTAGTTACTTGTTCGCAGACGAAGTTTTGGCGACACTGCGCTATCTCCCCCTGAGTTTCACTCCCCAATCTTCGAGGGCCCTCACTTCCTTTGCCGCCGGAACGTTTCAATGGCGCTATACGACCCTTCCCGGAGCGCTCACCAGCGAATGGAACATTGGGACCGACAACGTTCTCTTGCGCTGCGCCATCATGTCCTTCCAGAGCCAGAATCACCTCACTAGTTCAGGGCTACTTGATTCCACCACCATGAGAGCGCTGGCAGCGGCACAGGTGGCAAACGCTCTCGTCAAGTTGCCCTACAACAATGTCTACGTCTCCAAGACTCGCCCACAACGTTTGTACCTCTTCTCCAACGGTGTTATGACCTACTCCGAATTGATCAATACCGGGATTCCGGGTAGTGATACCACCGACGGAACGCATCCGGTGTATTTGCGACTCGCGACCCAGACAATGCGGGGTACGAATCCCGATGGTTCAAAATATTCAGACTGGGTTCCATGGATTTCCTACTTCAAAGGTGGTGAAGCCCTGCACGGATTCCTTCGGCCCGGCTACGGCTACCCCCAGTCATTGGGTTGCATCGAGCAGACCTACGCCAACGCAAAAATCCTTTGGCCGCAGACGCCCATCGGAACCCCCATTACCATCGTTGAGTGATTACCGCTGAACGTGCGTGGAAAATAGTCCAGGTGGTGGGTTGGGTGCTCGTTGCCAGTGGCCTGCTCGTCGCACTCTTTATTCCCTATCAGCTCTTCTATACCAACCATCTCCAGACCTTGGCTCAGAACGTAGCTCGCAGCCAATTACCACTACCGCCAGCAACCGACGTGAAGGTGACGGCTGGCCCACTCGTTCCTCTCGCACCTCAATCCGAACCCGTCGCTGGAAGTTGGCTGGGAAGCCTCACCATCGCTCGAATTCACCTTTCCCAAATGATCATTGAGGGTGTGGACGAGGGGGACCTTCGACAGGGACCCGGTCATTACCCCGATACGGCCCAGCTGGGAACCAGCGGAAATTCCGTAGTGGCTGGACACCGCACTACGTGGGGAGAACCTTTTCGTCATCTCGACCATCTGCTTGTCAACGACCCCATCGAAATCCTTACCCCCACATCGCGCATTGAGTATCGCGTGGTGCGGACACTGACCGTAGCGGCGACCGATCTTTCCGTGCTGAACCCGAGCGAGACCGGTGTATTAACCATGGTGACCTGCACTCCCCCGTACACCACCACCAATCGTCTCATCGTGGTGAGCCGACTGGTATCGGTGACCGGTATCAGCTCCCCCGCGACGAGCCCTGAACATCATCAACCACAGCCCCTGCCCGTCAGCACCCTTGGCCGTGCGCACTCCCGAACCCCCGTAGTCCTCTACGGCGCCCTGCTACTCCTCGCGGCCGTCACGAGCCTGCGGCTGCACTCTGCCCATCGCCGACGGGTAATTTATTGGCTTTTGACCCTGTCGATTATTGGCATAATCATCTGGAATTTGTTCGAAGCCGTGGTCTACGTCTTGCCTGCGGGATACTAGAGACATGGCCCTAGACCTCACTGACGCAAAAAACCGTTATCACCACGCGATGAGCCCCGAAGATCGAGCTCGGCTTCCCTTCTACTCCGCACTCCTGAATGAGCTTGAACACAGTGACACCGCCGTTGCCCTGTTGGCCCTCGTTCGGGTCGAGCAACGTAACCCCATGTTGATTCTGGCGGCGCTGCACCTCAACGCACTCCGGGGTCACCCCGTGTTGGCTCCGATATATTTCGCAGCCCGCAGCGGATCACTCGACGATCCCGTGGTAGCAGCTCGGCGCGTCGTTGCTGTACTCGAAATGAATCCCGAGCTCATCCAGTCCGACCTCCACCGTTCCACCCAGACCAACGAACCGGGACGGTCTTCGGTTTTGCAGGGAGTTCTTCATGAATTCTCACGCTTGGGTTACTCGTCTATTCGCTTGGTCGACGTGGGAACTTCGGCGGGACTCAACCTTTATCTCGACCACTACCAGGTACGTGCGGTCGATGACGGCAACCCAGTGACTCTCGTGTGCGAGGACATGTTGGGTGTTGATCGGAGCAACGAATTGCCCGTCATTACCGAACGTATTGGTATTGATCCTTCACCGCTCAGCCTCCAAAACCCCGACGACATTTTGTGGCTGACCGCCTGCATTTGGCCCGAGGAGAGTCGTCGTATCGAAAGGTTCGAGGCCATTACGCAGTTTTCGCGCGAACTCCCCGCCCTCTCCGTTCTCCATGGTTCCGTACTCGAATGTCTTGATGAAGCCATCGGTACTCCCCGAGCAGATGTACTGACCGTCGTAGTGAATACCTGGGTGGCCTACTACTTCAGCGGATCCGAACGCGAGCACTACATCGAGCGAATCAGAAATCTTTGCCGCCACGACAACGTGGCCTGGATTTCTATTGAACACCCCTTGGTGGTCACCGGACCAACAATCCGCACCGACGGGGTACCACCTCGCCGTGGGGCATCTCGTATCGTGGTGTCTCTACCCGGAAGAGACCCCGCTCCGTGGGGCTGGTGCCACCCTCACGGTCACTGGCTCTCGCTCGACGTCCCCAAGGTTTCGGGACCGAACGCGTGAGAGCCGCGCTGTCGATCAACCCGTAAGTTCCCGTCTGCGAATTCCACGCCGTGGCCGAGACTGGCCACGCCAAAACGCTGACGAATATCATCAATGGCGTCGCGGAGGGACTCCCGCTTCGCCTGCACCTCAGCCGACTGCGACGCGATGGTGTTGTTGGCGACACCAAAACTTAATTGCACCGCTCCTTGGCCTTCGGCGACAAAGGATGAGGCGCTGACCCCCGCTAGCCGCACGGGTTGGCTTATTCCGATGGAGTCGATCAGGGCGAGGGCAATCGTGGCAATGGCTTCTTCATCGTTTAAGGAGAACGGTACCGTCTGTTGCCGCGTGACTGCGGAAAGATCATCGAAACGAACCACCACGGTAATTGTGCGACACAATTGATGAGACTCCCGTACAGCCCTTCCAACTACCGAAGCGTGGCGTCGGATATGTTGCGCCAGCTCTTCGGCATCCGTCACGCTGCGCGCGAAGGTTTCTTCGTGCCCGATCGACTTAGACGCCCGCGCTGACTCCACAGATCGGTCGTCGTCGCCCCGCGCAAAACCGCACAAAGTCAGCGCGACTGACGCCCCCACGTGGCTCGCCAGCAGCTTCTCGTCGACGCTCAGGAGATCTCGGACGAGCCGAAGTCCGAGACCGTGGAGTTTGCTCGCTGTCTTGGGACCCACGCCCCACAACGACTCCACCGGTAGGCTGTCGAGCCATTGTGCTTCCACATCCGGTGACACCCAAAAGACACCGGCGCCTTCGGTGACTCCCCCCGTCGAGAACTTCGGCTTCGCCGCTTTTGATCCCAGTTTGGCGAAGAGTTTGTTTCGAGCCACTCCGATTCCACTCTGCAGCCCCAACTCAGCTTTCAGACGCGCCTGGAGATCGTGCGCCAAGGCCAGCGGTGCACTTCCCAAAAGCCCCAGCGACGATAGGTCGCAGAACACCTCGTCGAGTCCCAATGGTTCATAGTTCGGCGTGACATCTCGTACGAGGTCGTGGAAGGACTTCGAATAGGACTCGTAACGGTCAAAGCGTCCCGGCAAAATAATTAACGACGGACACCGTCGTCGAGCCTGGATGCTCGACATCGCCGAATGAATGCCGAAGGTACGTGCGACGTAACTAGCCGAGGCGATGACGCCACGCTCCCCCGCTCCGCCAACCGCTACGGGGAGTCCTCGAAGGGAAGGGTCATCAAGAATCTCGACGGAAGCAAAAAATGCGTCAATATCGACGTGCAGTATTGGCGCCTGCACTAAGTCGGGTGCGTCAGTGTGCGAATTCAAGATATCGGAACGATTCGCCGTGGCTCACTCCCACATCACGACCGGACTGCTGCGCTCGGGTCGTGACAACTTGACGAACCAGGTCGGGTTGTCCACCTACCTGAGAGGCGTGCGCGAGCACTGCCAAAATCTTGGTCTCAATAACCGAGGCGATATTAAAGGTTACGTCCGGCTCATGGGTGCCCGACAGGAGAACTCGCGGCACTTGGTACTCAACGCCCGTCTCTGGAAAATACAGAGGCATTGCCGCGGCCGGTGCAATGGCGTCGAGCAAAGCCCATCCCGTTTCTCGATGGTCACGATGATTTACGTACACACCACCAAAGAAGGTTGCCGTGGGATCTGGTCCTACGACGACGTCAGGGCGAATCTTACGAATCAAGCTCACGAGTTTTTCTCGGAACTCCACATCATTCGTGACTTCGCCATCGTGATAACCCAAGCAGCTCGCTTCGACGGATCCGAGATGCTTCGCGGCGACTTCAAATTCTTCTTGTCGACGACGACGTAAAGATTCAGGGTTCTCCTGCGCATCACTAGACCCTTTGTCCCCATCGCACACCGTGATGAGATGAACCTTCGCACCCCTTGAAGCCCACAAGGCGAGGATTCCCCCTGCTGCCACGTCTGCGTCATCGGGGTGTGCGTACACCGCCAACACAATCTGGGGTGTCAAATCCAATAACCGCATCGCTACGATTTCTTTTTGGGCGCTGTAGTTTTGACCAGCATGCGGAGCTCCTTCGCGAAGTCGCTGGCATCTTCGAATCCCTTATAGACCGACGCGAACCGTACGTAGGCCACATCGTCGACACCGCGCAAAGCGTGCAAGGTGGCCATGCCCACTTCTTCGCTCGTGACGTCGCGGCCCAAGAGTCGCATTTCTTCCTCGACAGCGACCACCATCGCCACAATTCTTTCTTCTTCCACGGGGCGGTTTTTACAGGCTGATGCAAGCCCGCGCGAGATTTTCCCCTTGTCGAATTGCTCACGGTCGCCCGATCGCTTCACTACATAAAGTGCTTGTTCTTCGATCCGTTCAAAGGTCGTATAGCGCTGCTGGCAGGCTGCACATTCTCGCCGCCGCCGGATAGCGACACCGTCCTCTGCCATACGCGAATCAACGACCCGATCATCATCGTCGGAACAAAAGGGGCAACGCACGAGACAACGCTACTACCGAAAAACGGCAATTTACGGTACGTACACCAGCTCACCGGGCACCACGACCGAGGAGCCAAGTTCCGCCTTCAGCTGCGCAATGACGCGAACAACCTCGTCGGGATTAATCAGCGTCGCAATGCTCCTCAACGTGTCCCCGGGCTGCACGGTGTAAGCCATTCCGGGGGCCAACGATGAGGCATTACCCATGTCGCTTGATACGCCCGTAGACGTCGTGGCTCCGAAAACGGTTCCTGGAACACAGAGGATGCTCACACAAGCCAGAACGGTCACGGCAACAAGGCTGCGGCGGCGGCGTTGCATCATGGCCGCCCGTGCTCGACGTCGATCCGCAATGGTGGGTCCGCGCATGTACCTCGGGATCTCGTGGGTGGTTTCGAGGAGCCGAAGGTGCCGAGGGCGGGCCTCGGCCATTTCCAATTCCATCTCTTCATAAACTGCTATTGCCATGTCCGACACTCCTTGTTCTAAGCGAACACCTGTTCGTATAGTAGACCAAACATTTGTTCGGGTCAAGTTTGCTCCCCACCTGTCACATTCCTGACCTTCCAGTCAGAAAACGCCCTACTCTTCCCATATTTTGGGGTTTGGCTCTCGAAAGAGTTCCTTTTCTCAACAAACGCGAAGCCTCGCTGGTATCACGGCATAGGGCTATTTGATGCCGACGAACGAGGTCGGCGCACTGTCGAGCGATGGCTTCACAGGGGTGATCATGGGAATCCGTCACTTGGCCATCCGTCACCCAGATCACCCGGGACCGATTTCGCCGTTGGCGCAGGGCCCATTCCAGTACCGGTAGGTCGACACCATTTCCAACGTTCCCCGTGGGAATCGAGCTGGCTCGAAGGCCTCCACGAGCCACTACCCATGCGTTGGGCTGTGTACCCGAGTCACCCGGGCGATGGCTGTAGCCGATCACCACACAGCCCGGAGCGGCGGTCAGAAGCGCATCAACAGCTTCCACATCAAGATCCATCGATCCCGACTGGTCGATGATCACCACTGCTGAACCACGATGAATATTCCTAGAAAAAATTCTCTGATAGGGGTCGGTCAGTAATCGCTCTACGTGTCGAGGTGTAGTACCCGAGACAGTTCGGGCTCGACGATGCTCTGAACGAACTTTTCCCGCGTAGCGCTCGTAGTGCAGAGAGCTGTCAAAAACCAGCGTGGCCGGCTGGCCCGACGCAGGGCGCCGCGCACCCGGGGACATGGACCGTTTAAGGGTTCGGACATCAGCCTCGTTTTCTGGAGCCTGCGCTCCGGCCATTCGATGAACTAATCGAGCTACGCACACCGTAAATTGTTCATAACCTTCCGGTGCATCAACGCTCGCTGATCGCTGAGTGGAAGAGACCGCGGACGCACTCGCACTGGTAACAATTGCTAACGCTTGCTTCCCAAAAACTTTCAGAGTTTTAGACCACAACGGCTGTTGCTTGCCAATGCCCAACAGAAATGGGCGCTCACCACCCGTCCCGAGAACCGCAACATAGAAGTAGACCGCTTCGGCCCAATCATTGTTTTCGGCGACTTTTTCCCCACTTCGCCGCTCCGACCCGTCGCACAATTCCTGAGTGTCAAAGCCCAGAAGCCCGACGAGGTAGTTGACCCGAAACTCTTCCGCACAGGCGAGAGCGCGAGGAACCACATCAGGATAAAGAGCCACCGGGGAGACATCATGGGGGCTGACACGAACGTGCATGAGCTCATGCGCACGTACCAAGCGATCAGCTTGAGAGGGGCCCACAGGTACTTGGAGAATTCTCTCCACAAAATCACAGGATGCTTCGCCTCGGCGTGCTCGCCCCGCTTCGATGGTCCAGCGCTCCGACGACAAGTCGTCCTGCCGGCCAGTAACCAATTCAGGAAATACACGTACCGCCATTTACAGGCCCACAGTTGAGATTTTGAGAGAATCCAAGAAGCTCTCGGCGTTTGTTTCTCCCATCAATATTTCGGCGGCTTGACGCGCATCCATGGTGCTCCGGAGGCGATCGAAAGCCGTAAACATTCGCAGCGACACCCGGCGAGGGGCTTCGGGCAAGGAACCCGACATGGCCGCCGCTCGAAGGTCCGGGCTCAAATGCAATACTCCGCTGGGGTGCGGTTGATCGATTCGAATGGCCACGGGGAATCGGTCAATCAGAGCGTCAGGCAACTCAGCGAGAAACTCCAGGTTGGTAGTCATCACCACGTTGAATCCACGGACCGGACGAACTACTTCGCCCGTCGTTGGGTGGTGCCACTCCGCCGAACCATCCGTATCGGTCATCGCGAGAAGCAGACTGAGCACGTCGCCAGAAGCTCTATCCACCTCATCAACGACCAAACGCCCGCCTCGACGCCACGCGCGGAGGGCTGGTCCATCCTGCCAGCTCCACTTACCGTCACCCACCGGAATCCACGCTCCCGTGACCTCCCCCGCCGTGAGATCCTCGGTGCAGATGAGGCGCTCCACCCAGGAACTGCCTCGGTGAAGAGCTGCGTGGGTTTTTCCTGTTCCCGGGGGTCCGTAGAGAATGACGCGATCAATTCCCGCCTTTTCCACCAATTCCAAGTCCTGCCAGCACTGGGGCACAGTAAATTCCATAATTCCTCCTCTTTGGCCCTCCCAATGGTCGCCGTCCGAGAGAAAATCCAAGAACGAACAAGTGTTTGTAATTACCTCACATATTTGCTAACGTGCGAACAGTTGTTCGTACACGAAAGGTCCGACATGAGCGAGTCCCTCACCCCCATCCGCAAGCAAATCCTTGAGTTCATCGTGGCGAGTCAGCGTGAGCACCAATTTCCCCCTTCCATTCGCGAGATTGGACTGCACGTGGGGCTCCGATCCACCGCGTCCGTACAGTCGCATATCAACAACCTCGTGGCGGCGGGCTTTATTACCCGCAACCCCCAACAACCCCGTACCTTGACGGTCCATCTCGAAGGATCGAGCACCACCCCCCTCCACTCCGAGGAACAACGATCCCGCCTTATCCCGTTCGTCGGTGACGTAGCCGCCGGCCTTGGTGTTCTCGCCGAAGAAACCTCGCGCGAGATGATCTCACTCCCCGAGACCTTCGCCGGCCGTGGCGACAGCTTCATACTCCAGGTGCGAGGTGAATCTATGATCAACGCCGCCATCCTTCCGGGTGACTTTGTCGTGGTTCAACGCGAAGTCAATGTCACCAATGGAGATATTGTCGTGGCCGGAATTTTGGGTGACGAAGCGACGGTCAAGCGCTACTTCCTGCAAGGAAACCGTGTGATATTGACTCCGGAAAATGACTCGATGGAGCCGATGGAGTTCTCTGCCGATGAAGTTGTCATCTACGGACGGGTAATCTCCGTCCTGCGTTCCTACTAAGTCCTACGACAAATACGCGCGCAGTTTCGCCTCGTAATCGTCGAGTTGCTCGGCCGTAACGAACTCATCACTTCGGTGTGCGAGTAGCGGGTCGCCCACTCCGAAATTTATTGCCGGCAAGCCCCATTCGCGAAACGTCGCCACGTCCGTCCAGCCAACTTTGGCGCGAACCTTTCCTACTACCCTGCGCAAATCAGCAAGGGCGGGCTGCTCAAGGTCGGGGGGGCAAGATGGTGCCCAATCCAAGGTGCGAACACTGTCGCCCTGAGACAGTACGGAACCGAGGAATGTGCGAATCGCTTCCTCGGCGTCGGCCAGAGTCCTATCCGGCGCGACTCGGTAGTTAATGGTGCACGTCGCTCGGTCCGGAACGACATTGTTGGCGACACCTCCGGAGGCGAACACCACCTGCATTTGTTCTACAAAATCAACGCCGTCGAGAGTAACGTGCCGTGGCACAAAACCGGCTACTGCATCAATGACGCGCCCCAGCCGATGGATGGCGTTGACACCCGTGAATGGTCGAGCGGTGTGTGCACGCTGGCCCGTGATTTCGACTTCGAGCCGCAGCGTTCCCTGACAGCCTGCTTCTAAATCACCGTCGGTGGGTTCGCCCAATATGGCAATATCACCTTGCAGCAAGTCCGGTCGCTCTCTATGTATCTCGAGCAGGCCCGACTGATCGCGAGCTATTTCTTCGCGGGCGTAGAACACCCAGGTCAGATCGTGGCTACTCGATTGGTGAGTGGTAGCGAGATGCAACATGACCGCGATTGAGCCCTTCATGTCGACGGCCCCCAAGCCAGTCAGGGTGTTACCTTCGAGTAGCGCATCAGATGGATTACCGGGAACAGTATCGAGGTGTCCGGCGACAATAACCCGACGCTGTTTCCCAAAAGTCGTTCGGGCCACGACGTTGTCACCAATTCGCGTTATTTCCAGCGCTGGATTCAGCGCGAGCCTGCCCGCCACCAGAGTGGCCAGCTCGGACTCCATTCCGCTCACCGAATTGATTGCCACCAACTCAGCCGTCTCGGCCAGTCGACTCACGTAGCGATTCCATGATCACGCAGGAGGGAATTTAATCGCGTTTTGTCGTGTCGCTCTCCTTCTTCCATCCGGCGCACTACCAAAACGCAGGGAAGGAAAAACTCACCACCCGGATACTCGCGACGACGATTTGCGTTAACGGCCACGCAGTAATCGGGAACATAACCACGAGAGATTTCTTCACCCGTCTGGGCGTCGATGACGGGGATGGACGGATTGAGAACGGTACCCGCACCGAGAACGGCACCCTTACCTACTCGTGCACCATCCACGATCATGGAGCGACTTCCAATGAACGCGTCATCTTCAATAATCACCGGCACGGCGTTGGGGGGTTCGAGAACGCCACCAATGCCCACACCACCGCTGAGGTGGACGTTGGCCCCAATTTGCGCACAGCTGCCGACCGTGGCCCAGGTATCCACCATGGTGTTAGGTCCCACCCACGCACCAATGTTCACATAGCTGGGCATCAGAACAACCCCACGGCTCAGAAACGAACCCCGACGCGCGGACGCTCCGGGCACGACGCGCACGCCACGTCGCTCGTAATCAGTCTTGAGATCTAACTTGTCCAGATACTCAAAAGGCCCTACTTCACATTTTTCTAGCGAACGAAGTCGAAAGAGCATCAAAATGGCGCGCTTGACCCAATCGTGGACCACAACTTCGTTGGCCTCATTAATTTCAGCCACCCGCAACAGACCATCGTCAAGTTTTGAAATTACTAACTCGACGTCACGGCGAGCTTCATCCTTCTCCGGACTGAGAGTGGCGATTTGCTCGTACCACTCGTTGATGCGCGTTTCGAGAGTGCTCATCTTTCCAGCGTAATGGGCGGCTCAGGCTAAATTTTGGACGATACGTTGAGCCGCCACCCCGATCAATGCGTCGGATTGGACCACCGCGATGCGGGCGTAGGCGAATCCCAATTCGCCGTAGAGCTCCCCGGGGCTGACGAGCATCCCACTCGCTGCGGCGAGTTCATGAGCAATCCCCCAACCGTCCAGACCGGGCTTGGAAATCCACAGATAGAAGCCACCATTCGGTAGCGGAGCGGAATAGCCCACCGCCTCCAATGCCGTTGATAAAACCGCTAGTCGTTTTCTGTAGCGATCTCTTTGTACCTTGACGTGCTCATCGTCGTTGTAGGCAGCAGCCACCATGGCCTGCACGGGTGCCGGAACCATTAAGCCAGCGTGTTGGCGAACACTCGCTAAATAACTCACGATGTCAGGGTCACCGGCATAGAAACCAGCCCGAATGCCCGCTAGGTTGGACCTCTTCGAGATGGAATGCACGGCAATTACTCCCTCGGTGCCATGCGAAAGAATTGTCTCGCCGGGCCGATTCCACGAGAATTCGACGTAGCACTCGTCCGAGGCGACCACCACATTATGCGACCGACCCCAGGCGGCTACAGCCGCCAGATTGTCGCACCCACCCGTGGGGTTCGAAGGCGAATTCGACCACAGCAGAAGGGCTCGCTGCGCGTCAGCCGGATCGATGCTGTTGAGGTCCAAGCCATCTGCCGTCACGCGGACCGCCACGGCACGAAGACCGGCCAAGGTTGCCCCCATGGCGTAGGTCGGATAGCTGATTGCTGGAAAGAGAACCGTGTCACGTTCGGGGTGGCGTAAGTGAAGATAGTGAGCGAGGGAAGCGACGAATTCCTTAGTCCCCACACAGGCTGCTACCTGCGAGCGGGGAATCTCAATGCCAAAACGTCGTTGCATCCAATCGCTGCACGCATCGCGGTACTCGTCGGTACCTATTGATGGTGGATACCCACGCGCTCCCCGGGCCTCCGCCAGAATCTCTAGTGCGCCAGCCGGTGGAGGGTCGATAGGCGTGCCAATGGAACAGTCGATAAGGCCACCCTCGTGCTGCGCACATAGAGCCTTCAGCCCATCCAGTCGGTCGTAGGGGTACGGAGGTGGCACAAATGACACTATTCGACCCTCCAATCACGAAAACGGGCGGCTCCGACCTCGTCAAGAACTACCCGCATTGTAATTCCCTGCGCATCCGTCTCGGTCGACAGCACGTCACCTTCCCGATGCGCTGCGGCCACGAGGTCACCACGCTCCATCGGAAAGCGCAAGGTTCTCACACGGTCATCGATTCGTAACTGTTCCGCCATGGCGCTCACGAAGTCGACTAGATGCACACCCGTCGTGGCGGAGAGGGCAACCGATCCGGGGTGTAGCGTTACCAGCTCGTCGGCTCGCGAACCAGCTATGTCGCACTTGTTGAACACCAAGAGTTCTGGAACCTCATCCGCACCGATCTCACGAAGTACTTCGTGAACGGCTGCGATTTCCTCTTCCACCGCCTCACTAGTTGCATCAATCACGTGAATAAGCAGGTCGGCAAATCGAACCGAGTCCAATGTGCTGCGAAATGCATTCACCAATTCGTGTGGTAGGTGCGAGATAAAGCCCACCGTATCGGTCACGAGGACAACTTCCCCACCCGGAAGTGGCATTTGACGTGTTCGTGGGTCCAAGGTGACGAAGAGACGATTTTCCGCTACTACCTGAGCGTCCGTCAAGAGATTCAGCAGAGATGACTTCCCCGCATTGGTGTAGCCCACCAGAGTGACTTCTCGGTGACGCCCCCGCTCGCGTGATTGACGTTGAGTCGCTCGTGCATGAGCGACGTCGCGTAGGTCATTCTGTAGTCGGTGCATGCGTTGAACCAGACGGCGTCGGTCCACTTCGAGTTGCGTTTCCCCTGGACCACGCGTGCCAATTCCACCGGCCTGCTGCGAGAGGGAGCCGCTTGCCCGACGAAGTCGCGGAAGTCGATATTGCAAAAGCGCCAATTCAACCTGCGCCTTACCCTCTGGAGTACGCGCATTTTGAGCAAAAATGTCCAGAATGACCGCCGTTCGGTCAATCGCAGTCCGACCCAAAGCTTTTTCGAGGTTCCGATGCTGTGCCGGGGACAGGGTGTGATTGAACACCACCGTGTCCGCATCGACCGCGAGACAAATTTCTTTTAGTTCGATGACTTTCCCCGAACCTACAAAAGTCGCGGCGTCAGGAGCGTCGCGGCGCTGGACTATCTCCGCAACCACGTCCGCACCGGCAGTGTCGATCAGCAGACGCAACTCTCGAAGCTCCCGCTCAAGACTCGACGTCTCCACGCCGGGGAATTGGACTCCTACAACCACGATTTTCTCGCGTACCGCGCGATCAATCAGCGTGGTCGGAATGTAGGTCATGAAGCCTGCCACTCCACTTCCCCCACGAACACAATGGGTCCATCGAGTCGCGCTCTCATTCCGTCTAGTTTTACGAGGAGCTCTCCACCGGGATTTCTCACTACCACCACGTCGTCCACGACACCGTGCTGGCGCGCAACAGCCACTGAAGCAACGGTCCCCGTTCCGCACGCCTGCGTCCAGCCCACCCCACGTTCAATAACGCGCAGCGACATTCGGCCCCTGTTTTCAATGGTCACGAATTCAACATTCGCCCCACCCATCTGCGTCGACCAACTCGCTGCCAGGGCTTCTCGTTCGTCGTCGGCCCACTCCGGTCGGTCCATCACAACTACGTGCGGATTTCCCACCGACACCACGCCCCAGGCCCCCGAGAGGTTTTTTTCGAGAATGACGTCCCCCATGTCGGCGCTTCCCCGACCCCCGGAACCGTCAAGGTCCACTGACACTCTCCGCACTCCAGCGTCGGTAGAAACATCCAAAGTTCCCGAGTTCACGCCCCGTGCCCGCAATACCGCCGCGACGAGACATCGGATTCCGTTACCACTTATCTCCGCTCGTGAGCCATCGGCGTTGTACAAGACCATGGAGAGCGAGTCTTTCTCGTCAATGGCCACGAGGAGGCCGTCGGCGACCATAGATCCACCTTGGTGGCACAGATCGCGAGCGCCGGATGGTGTCCAATTCTCCGAACCTTCTCGTGTGGTGACGTCCACGTAGAAGTAATTTCCGGCACCGTGCCATTGGGTGAGAGATCGCCGAGTCACTGATCCTTAGTTTCGCACGAAATCAAGAGGCTTCGAGCAGTTCAACAACACGAGCCGTCGCGTCATCCCTGTTGGCGAACCACTCAATTCGAGGATCACGGCGAAACCATGCTCGTTGTCGTCGGGCAAGTTGCTTCGTGGCGATAATGGCTAGATCAACCGCTTCTTTCTCGGAGGTTTTACCTTCAAGAAAATCGATGATTTGCCGATAGCCCACAGCCAGAGCCGCCGTACGCGAGAGGGGACGACCACTCGCGCGCAGTGAGCGAACCTCCTCAACGAGACCTTCGTTCATCCATGATCGAAAGCGAGATTCCAGGACCACGTCAAGTTTTTCAAAATCCGCCTCGAGACCAACCTGCACAATGGGCGACGTGGCGTAATGCGCCACTCCCGGACCGAATGACGAAAAGGGACGTCCACTTCCCCGAAACACTTCGAGCGCGCGCACAATACGACGTGCGTTCGTCGGTTCCATTCGCGACGCTGCGAGAGGGTCCGCCGCTACGAGCTCAGCGTACAGATCGTGCAGCTCGTCGGGTACCCGTGTCTCCAACTCCGCACGGATGTCAGGAAATTGCGAAGGAATGTCGAAGTCGTCAATAACGGCACGACCGTACAGACCGGTCCCACCCACATAGAGCACCCCTGCGCCACGAGCCTCAATTTCTCGGACGGCGACACGGGCCGCTGACTGAAATTGTGCCACGGTGAATTCTTCCCACGGGTCAACGACGTCGATGAGGTGGTAGCGAACTTCACTTTGCTCGTGAAGACTCGCCTTCGCGGTGGCGATAGACATTCCTCGGTACACACTCATGGAATCGACACTGACGATTTCAACGTCGCCTTGGTTGTGCGCCACTGAGTGTGCCAGCGAGCTCTTCCCCGAACCAGTGCAACCAACAATGGCAACCCGATTCATCGCGCCGTTACGAAACGTGAAGGGGGATCCGGACCTTGTGACGCGGCCCGCGAATTGTACTGACGTAGTCTCCGAGCAGGTGGTAGGGAGCGCCGTGGGTCACGATGACGTTCACGACAGCTCCGGGACGCAATCCTTCGTTGGGTCCCGTAAAGTGGACCAACTTTCCTTGACGGGTGCGCCCCGACAGAACGCTGGCGTCTCGTCGCGAGGGGCCTTCTACGAGCACTTCCTCGGTACGGCCCACCCTGGCTTCGTGCTGGCGCAGGCTCGAACGATCGACTACGTCCTTCAGGCGGGCGAAGCGCTCCTTCACCACCTCAGGCGAAATGTACTCACTCTCCATATCCGCCGCGCGTGTCCCCGGACGAGGAGAGAAGATAAAGGTATAGACACTGTCAAAATTGCATGACGCGACCACGCGGAGGGTGTCTTCAAACTGCTCTTCAGTTTCACCGGGGAAACCGACGATGATGTCCGTCGTCACGGCCAAGTCTTCGATTGCGGCGCGAGCTGCCGCCAGCTTCTCCATGTAGCGCTCGGCGGTATAGCCGCGACGCATCGCCGTCAAAATAGCGTTGGAGCCCGACTGTAGGGGTAGGTGCAACTGATTGCAGACGGCCGAAGTTTCCGCCATTGCCGCGATAGTTTCTTCGCACAAATCCTTGGGATGGGGTGAGGTGAATCGAATTCTCTCGATTCCGTTGATTTTTCCAATCTCGCGCAGCAGGTCAGCGAACAAGGGGCGGCGCTTCGTGATGTCGCGTCCATAGGAATTCACGTTCTGACCCAAAACGGTAATCTCGCACACCCCTTGCTCGGCGAGGAGTCGGGATTCTTCGAGCAGGTCTTCGAGGGGGCGGGAAATCTCCTCACCCCGAACGCTAGGAACAATGCAAAAGGCACAGGAGTTATTGCAGCCCGTTTGGATGGTCATCCACGCCGCCCAGGGAACCTCGCGTACGGCATTAAGGGCGGGCACCATATCGGCGGCGGCCGTAGGGTCCGGTGACTCCAGGATTTCCACCAAAGGTCCCTCAAATTCGCTTCGTCGCAGAAGTTTTGGCGCCGCAGCGAGATTGTGGGTGCCGAAAACAACATCAACCCAATTGGCCTTGTCGAGCACACCTTCTCGATCCTTTTGCGCCAAACAACCGCCCACCGCGATTTGGAGCCCGGGTCGTTCCTTTTTCAAAGCCTTTAGTTCACCCAGAGCGCTGTACAACTTGTTATCAGCATTTTCACGAATGCAACAGGTATTCAAAATGATGACGTCGGCCGAACGTTCATCAGAACTGGCCACCAGTCCATCGGCCACCATCATTCCGGCTATGCGCTCGGAGTCGTGCTCGTTCATCTGGCAGCCAAAGGTCCGAATTGCGAAGGTTTTGGGCTCGCTCACCCCCCCACCCTACTTTGCGGGTTCTCGGGACTGTTCCGCAGCGTCCATGGTGACACCGATTCCGGCAAGCACCACGAGCAAGATTCCCAACGCGTCCCAGAGGACTACGCGCTGATGGAGGCCGATCAAACCGACCACCAGGGCAACCGCTGGGTCGAGCGCCAACAGGACGCTGGCTAGTACAGGTGGCAAAATCCGCAGTGCCTGCATCTCGGCGCCAAAGCCCAAGGCGGTGGCCATCACCGCTACGACCAGCATCCGCAACAGCATGCTGGGATGCGCGGTCATCACGGGGACCGACGAGATGGTCATCGGCAACGTAAAAACTGCCCCGAAGCACATCGACACCGTCAGTCCATCAAAACCAGCACTGTCACCACCGACGCGGTGCGAGGCAAAGGCATACCCCGCCCAACCTGCCCCCGCGAGGGCGGCAAAGAGAATTCCGGTGATGCTGGGAGCAACGCCGAAAGGGCGCGTCAGTGCCATCACCCCCAGGGCCGCCAAAAGAACGAAAAGGCCGTGGCGCCACGACTTTCTGCCGAGAGCCGCCACCAAGAAGGGGCCAAGATATTCAATGGCCACCGCAGTTCCCAAATTGAGACGATCAATGGCCTGAAAAAACGCCTGATTCATCACAGCCGCCGCAAGTCCGAAGAGCACAGCCCCCACCCACCGATCGCGACTCCACGTTCGAACGCGGGGCCGAAATACCAGCAACAGAACAACTGCTCCGAGCAGGAAACGCCAACCCGAGGCGGCGGCACCACCTATCTGTTTTATGAGTGGCATCACGATGGACGCTGACACTTGAATCAGTGTGGCTCCCAGCAAAATCATCAAGGCTCCGCCAAAAGGCGTCGTGGGCGGGTCCTGCCAGCGCCGAATCACGGACGGACGCTCAGGCCGTCACGATCCGCCTCGAGCACCAGTACCCGTCCAGGAATCTGATGCTCTCGCAGAGTCACTTCCGCGCTGGCGACAACCGCACCCACATGAGCATCGGTGGTGATTCCCAGCAGCGATGATCCTGCTCCCGACCAACACGCACCGTGCGCACCGGCTCCCACCATCGCGTCTAATACGGGTTGGGCGAAGGGCAACAGAGCCGACCGGTAGGGCTGGTGGAGATTGTCGTGCATCAAAGTGGGCTTCATCTCGCGGTGATCGCCCAAACCCTGAACCAGGGGCAGCAGGCGACCGAGATTGTTGATGGCGTCGGCGTAGGGAACCTGAGCGGGCAAGACCGATCGAGCTCGCTCGGTGTCAAGATTCACGTCAGGAATAGCGACCACGAATTTCCACGACGCATCTAATCCAGGCCGCACAATAGTTAGTTCCTCGCCATCTTCCCAGGTAGCAACTAAGCCACCCAGCCACGAGGCCACAGCGTTTTCAGCGTGACCGTCGAAACGACAGGCATATTCAGCCGGGCTGGACGCTCCTGCGGCAGCGGCGGCGGCGAGAACGATGGCCGCCGAGGATCCCAATCCACGAGCCAGAGGAATCTCAGAGTGAACACGGAGATGAAAGCCATCATGGCCCAGTACCTCGCGAGCCGTCACGGCGGCAATGTGATCGGGTCCGTCGTACATTCCGGAGCCTTCGCCCGTCGACAAAATAGAAAACGATGATGCGGGCGTAATCTCGACTTCAAGATAGAGAGCCAAAGCGATCGCCAAGACATCAAAACCGGGACCGAGATTGGCCGTGGAAGCTGGAACCCGCGCGAGCATGCTCTCTACAGTAGGCGTTCCAGCAGCGGCAGCCGTGAGAGCGAGCCGCGGGCAATTACGGCGATCTTGGTCGTTGCGCCGAAGCGATTTGGAATAAACAAGGTGCCAACATTCTCACCGGCGTGCACTGCGCGATGTCCCAACCCCGACTTCCATTGCATCCGTATTCCCGAGATCGCTACGCCGTTCCACGCCCACATGGCGAAACTCGTACGTGTCACCACTGCCGTTCTTTCCGTACCCCAGCCAATGGAACCTACGACGACGCCGGATCGCAACTGATACGACGACACATTCGTCGCCACGGACGAGGTCAAAGTCAAGGCCTCCGCGCCCGCACGGGTGAGCACGTCACCGCCATGGGTACCCAACACCACGGCGTATACGAGAACTCTTTGCCCCCGTACCGTCACCCAACGTGCCATTACGTCGCATCCACCTGCGGGTGACGTACGACCCGATTTCACCCCCACCACCCCTTCGTGCCCCACCAGCGGCGTAAAGGAATTCACCTGGCCCGCCACGGGCAAATTCACCCTGGAATTATTCACCGTCTTGCGAATGAATGGGATTTCCATCACCTTTTCCGCCAGTATTAATTGATCATGAGCGGTCGAGGTGTCCAAGGCGCTTATCCCGGTCGGATCCGCGTAGTGGGTGTTAACGAGGCCCATTGAACGCGCGTCACTATTCATCTCCCCTACGAACTGGTCATCAGTTAATCCCGTGAGGCGAATTAAGAGGTAGGCATAGTTACTTGCGGAATGCACGAGAAGACCCGTCAACAGGTCCGACTCGCAGATTTTCTCACCCAACCGGACCGCCGCCGTCGAGTCAATACTCTGGCGTTCGCTTATGTAGGTCGCAACGTCAGCGTTGCTGACGTTGAGGCAGGGACCCGTCTCGCCATCACGCAGAGGCAGTCTCTGCAGGAGGATTTTCGCCGTCATCAACTTGGTCACCGAAGCTATAGGGCGGACGAGATCATGATGCGCCTGCAAGCCCAAACCCAGTTGGGGTACCGACACTGCCGCCGATTCGAAAGTAGGCCAGTCGAGAGGTGTCGAGATCGCGCTCACCCCCGGAAGAGGAGACGTCTTCTGTATCCAGGGGGCCATGGCATTCGACCAATGCACCGATACGAGGATCCCCATTGTTAATGCGCCACCGAGCACTACGGCAGCGACCGGGGCAATCCAGCGACGAGTGCGTGCTGCGCGACGTGACCGTCGGCTCACTGCGGATCAGAGGAGTCGGAAGATGGCTGCGTGAGAACTTTGCGCGCCTTAGATCCATCACCGGGAGCGACGGTTCCTTCGTTCTCCAAGAGATCCATTAAACGACCAGCACGGGCGAAACCAATGCGCAATTTGCGCTGTAGCATCGAGGTCGAGCCGGACTGCGTGGCAATCACGATTTCTCGCGCCTGACTGAGCAATTCCTCATCATCATCGTCGCCGAAGGAAGACAGGCCGTCACCGGAATTTGCCTTACCCGTCAACAATTCCACCCGCGCGACGTGACCATCTTGATTTTTCCAGTGATCAACGACGTTTCGAACTTCCTCTTCTGACACCCACGGGGATTGAAGGCGTCGCGCCACGTTGCTGGATGCCGTCAGAATGAGCATGTCGCCCTTACCAATGAGACGTTCTGCTCCGGCCTGATCCAAAATGACTCGCGAGTCTGCCAGCGAGGAGACGGCGAAGGCCATTCGGCTCGGAATATTTGCCTTAATCACGCCGGTGATGACATCAACACTGGGCCGCTGGGTAGCCAAAACTAAGTGGATTCCCACGGCGCGAGCCATTTGGGCAATTCGCACCACGGACTCTTCCACTTCGCGAGCCGCCACCATCATGAGGTCGTTCAACTCATCCACGATGATGACGATGTACGGAAACCTCTCGTAGGGCTGCGAGACGGACATCTCTTCCGTTCCCTCAGGTGTCTCGCTGCCGTCATCAAGTGTTGGAGGCGGAATTAATTCACCGCGTTCGATCATCAAGTGATAGCTCGTGAGATCTCGGACACCCGCTTCGGCCAAAATGTTGTAGCGGCGTTCCATCTCCTTCACCGCATATTGCAAAACTGCCGAGGCTTTTTTGGGGTCGACAACTACGGGAAACAGGAGGTGCTTGAGGTCGTTGTATTGACCAAGTTCCACTCTTTTAGGATCGACCAAAATTAAACGCAACTGTTCGGGGGTTGCGCGCATCACTAAAGAAGTGATCAAGGAATTAATGCACGAACTCTTACCCGCACCGGTAGCCCCCGAGATAAGCACGTGGGGCATTTCGGCCAAATTGACAACCACGGTGGCTCCAGAAATATCCCGACCGAGCGGTACGTCGAGTGGGTGATTTGCAACCACGGCCTCCTCGGAAGCCAAAAGGTCGCCGAGTGAAACGAGAACTCGTTGACGATTGGGAACTTCCACTCCAATAGCCGAGCGCCCCGGAATCGGAGCCAAAATCCGAACGTCCGGTGACGCCATGGCGTAGGCGATGTCCTTGTTCAAAGAGGTCACCCGCGCAACTTTGACACCGGGCCCGAGTTCTAATTCGAAACGTGTCACCGTAGGGCCCACGGTGTATCCCACCAAAGTCGTATCAACTCCGTGCGCTCCCAGGGCGGCCACCAACTCCGCGCCCGCGGCGTCAATCGCAGACCGGTCGAGCTTGCGCTCCTTCACTCGTTGGAGCAAGCTCAGCGGAGGCAGGCTCCAGACGGCCACATCCTTTTTGGCCCGTCGCCGGCGGGGGACATACGCAGGGGGTTCCTCCTCGCCCACGGTCGTCTCGGGCGTTTCAAACTCCGGTTCGGCGAAGGTGGTGGGATTTTCGTCGGAGACCAAGACGTCATCTGCTGCAGGCTCGTCGTCGTCGTCCCACTCTTCCTCTTCGTAGTCGGCGACTGGTGGCTCCTCAACGACAGGTGTCGGTGCCTTCTCTCGAATCACTGGTTCGGGACGAGAATTCCACCAGTGAACCACGGCTTCCACTGCTCGACGAAGACTCGACCAGGTCGATACAGCCAGGACTCGCAGGCTTAGGCCGGTGAGAACCATGACGGCTACTACAACCACCGCGAGCAGAATAATGATGGTCCCCACGGATCCAACGGCCGAACGAAGTCCTCCGCCTACAGCAACACCGAGATATCCACCAGCGTGGGTGAGCGACGCGCTCGTGGCGTGGTAGCCCGGCTCCGTACCGACAAAGTGGCACAGCCCACTCAAGCCCACCACGGACAGCACGATTCCTACCGTGACCCGCCGACGATCGAGGTCCATTTGCCCTCGGAACAGCAGTACCGCCACGCTCGTCGTCACAACCGGTATCGCCCAGCGTGACCATCCCACGCACACGCCGAGAAACTTAGAAACTACGTGTCCCGTAGGCCCGAGAGCGTTGCATTCGGCCAGCAATACCACGGCTCCCACCACGAAGAAAATAAGAGTTGTGAGGTCGTGCCGATGGCGCTGCCACAGGTTTGACGTCTCGGGCGATTTGGCGGTACTCCGACGCGACGAGGTGGCTCGTGCCGGTGTCTTTTTCTTCGGATTGCTCGCCACAACTAACTAACTTACCGAACATAAGTTCGTAAATGGTGCCATTTACCTAAGATGGTTGCGTGGAGCATCTACCGCATCCTTCTTCCGTACAGCTGGCCGAGCGTCTCTCGGTGCACGTCGTCGTCGCAACGGTGAGCGCCGTGCAGCGTGTGTCGCCTTCTCTGGTATCAGTCACCCTCGCTCATCCGGACGCCGCGGTCCTTGCAGGAGTTCCCGGCAACGACGTCATGGTGCGCATAGTGGAGGGCGATCAAGCCTCTCGACGGCGTTACAGCGTTCGGAGCCTTTCTCCGCTGGGAGACGAGCTCACACTGTGGGTACACACCGCCCACGAGGGGCCAGGTTCGCGTTGGGCACAGCGGGCCACGGTTGGTGACTTCGTTGACCTCGTTGGACCAAGGGGAAAAATTCCCTTAGCTCCCCTCGCCGATTGGCATCTGATGCTGGGTGATGCGAGTAGTTTGGCTACCTTCTACCGACTTGCGGAATCCATCGAAGCTCCGGGACGAGTTATTTTCATCGTCGAAACTGATGATCCCAGTGACGCGCTCACCACCACCTTGCCCGAGGGAATCGGCGTTACGGGAATTTTTGTGAACCGCGACGGGCGGGTAGGGAACTCCCCCACGGGGTTACTCAACGGACTCGCCGCACTTGCACTCCCCCTCGATGAAGGGCACGCCTATCTCTTCGCCGAGTTTTCTGTGAACCGCAGTCTCGCTACTGCCCTCAAAGACCGCGGTCTCGATCCCACGGCCATTTCCATCAAAAACTTCTGGCGCCACGGTGAGCCGAACCGCGAAAACGGCGAGCCCGACAAACGGTCCTAGAGAATCGTGATGGCAGGCAGAATCACGGGTTGCCGACGGAATCGCCCACCGACGGTTCGTCCCGCAGCCTTTTGAGCAATTTTGTTCAGCGCCGCTGAGTCTCGCTCGCCCGCGGCGAGAGCTTCCACGAGCGCCGTGTTAACTGTCGCTTCGCACTGTGCGTAGATCGTCTTTTCACGTTCACCCTCAAACCAACCACGAGCAGTCACAACCACCCGCTGCGCTAAGTTTCCCGTTGCGCGATCGATTCCGGCCGTGACGAGAAGTACGCCGTGTTCCGCCAGCATTCGACGATCGCTCAAGGGTGTCTCGTCGAGGTCCCCAGTGGTCCCATCGATGTAGTGAAAACCCGCTGGAACCGTTCCGTCGCGTCGCAGTCCCGATTCCGTGAGAGCCAGGACATCACCGTCTTCACAGATCCACACCCGATCTTCGGGCAGCCCCATCTCCATCGCAAGGTCGGCGTGATGTACCAGATGCCGATATTCACCGTGAATAGGGACAAAGGAGCGCGGACGCACAAGTTGGTGCAGGGTACGTAGCTCACCTTGTCGTGCATGACCTGAGGCGTGGACTGCTTCACGTCCAGAGTGAATCACTTCAGTATTCAAGCGGTGCAGATCATCAATCACTCGACCGACGGTCCATTCATTTCCGGGTATGGGATGCGATGACAAGATAACGGTGTCCGTCGGCCCCACGGGCAAGAAACGCTCGTCGCCACGCGCCAGTCGCGACAACACCGCCATGGGCTCACCTTGCGATCCCGTGCAAATGACACAAATCTGGCCGGGTTGATAGCGATCGATATTGGCCATGTCTTCTAAGTGGGCAGAATCCACGTGCAACAGATTCAACTTGCGGGCTAACTTGACATTGGCTTCCATCGATCGGCCGAGCAAAATAATTTTGCGGTTCTGTTCCACCGCAATGTTCATAATTTGCTGAATACGGTGAATGTGACTTGCAAAACAGGCGACTACCATGCGCTTGTGGGGGCGCTCTAAGAACAATCGACGTAGTGCCACACCCACGGTGGCCTCTGATGCCGTGTAGCCCGGTTCTTCCGCGTTCGTCGAGTCACCCAGAAGAACCGCCACTCCCTCATCACCCAGCGCCGCCAGTCGAGCCACGTCGCTACGTCGCCCGTCAATTGGTGTTAAATCAAACTTGAAGTCACCCGAATGCACAATGATGCCCGCGTCGGTATGGATGGCGAGTGCGTGGGCACTTGGTACCGAGTGCGTTACCGGGATGAATTCCACGTCGAAGGTGCCAATCTTGCGGCGCTCACCGTCCGCTACCTCAATAAATTCCAGACCTCCCGCTAACTTCGCTTCGGTGAGGCGATGCTTGGCGAAACCCACGGTCAGCGGTGCACCATAGATGGGAACCTTCACTCGATCTACGAGGTAGCGCAAGGCGCCGGTGTGGTCTTCGTGACCGTGCGTCAGCACGATCGCGTCGATATCCTTCACCCTTTCATAGAGCCAACGAAAATCGGGCAGGATGATATCGATACCGTACATATTGGGTTCCGGAAACATCAGACCCGCATCGACGATGATCAGGCGTCCACGCTGTTCAATGGCCATACAGTTTCGGCCTATTTCACCGAGTCCACCCAAGAACGCAATGCGAACCGGAGACTCAGCCACGTGCGGCAGTCAATTGCGCCAGAGTTTCGTTTGCCAGCGCGTCCAAGGTGGCATCACTCGAGCCCAAGGGTAGACGGCACTGCCCCACCGGAATTCCGAGCTGACGCATGGCCGACTTTGCCGGCAGCGGATTGGGATAGCTGTCGGAGCTTTCGAAACGACAGCTGGGCGCCACTACTTCGTTGAGGCGTCGGGCCTCGTCCCAACGATTTTCTGCCGCCGCGTTCACCATCGCTGAAAATTCACGGCCCGCCCAGTGTGAGGCCACCGACACCACACCCACCGCGCCCATCGCCATAAACGCCAGCGTTAGACCATCATCACCGCTATAGAGGGCTAACTGGGATCCCACTGTCTGGACGACGTGCGCCGCACCCACGAGATCACCCGAGGCATCTTTGAGTGCCACCACATTGTGGTGCCCTCGGGCCAGAGCTATTGAGGTTTCGGCGGCTATCTTGCGACCAGTGCGAGAAGGAATGTCGTAGAGCATCACGGGCAGATCCGTCGATTCAGCGACTGCGGAAAGGTGGGCCGCAATTCCCGCCTGGGAAGGTCGCGCGTAGGCGGGTGTCGTTGCCAACACCCCTGCTACCCCGGTACCCGACACCGCACGCGTCAGCGACACCGAGCGAGCCGTATCCGAGGAGGTGGAGCCAGCGATCACCGGAATAGTGACCGCTGCAGCGACGGCCGCAAACAGATTCAGCTTTTCTTCATCACTGAGGCTGGTGCCCTCGCCGGTTGATCCGGCTACCACGAGGGCATCGGTACCGCTGTTTTGGAGGAACTGCGCCAATTCGGTGGCGACGTCAAAGGCAATTTGCCCCTGAGCATCAAATGGAGTGACCATGGCCGTTACCAACCGGCCGAAGGTTAAGGAGTTCACGACTGAAAGTTACCAGCCCTTTTGTGCCAGCAGCGGTTTAGACGTTTCTTTCCACGGGCGAGCTATCGGCATTTGCGTCGGCATCCAGAGTGGTGTCTTCAAAGTCTTCGTATTGGATGCAGCCCATTTCGGTGAACTTTTCGCGCAACCAACCATCGCCCGCGTCCAAGAGTCCCAATTTCTTGCAGTTAGGAACGATCTTCGAAAACAGTGCCGACTGAAAAACGGGGCGGTCAGGGTCCATTAAGGTCACCGCGGCGGCGTCCTTCTTGGAGATGCCGAATCGGTCCCAGACTTCCTGGCCCTGCATACGATCACGCATGCGCAGCGCCGCCTCGAAGGCGAATTCCTGACGTTCACGGATTTCGTGCGAGTCCATATCGCGATAAATCTCCTGGAGCGACAGAACACCAAAAGCGACGTGACGAGCCTCGTCGGCCATCACGTAACGCAGCAGCTGCTTGAGCAGTGGCTCCTCGGTGGTGGCGTGGAGAAAGCCAAAGGCGGCGAGGGCCAGTCCTTCGACCATGATCTGCATACCCAGGTAGGTCATGTCCCAACGCGAATCCGCCACAACATCATCCAGCAGCAGCCCGAGGTGTCCATTCATGGGGTAATGACCAGATAATTTGGAATCGAGATAGCGTGAGAAAACCTCGACGTGTCGCGCTTCATCCATGACCTGCGTAGCGGCGTAATACTTGGCGTCGATCCATGGAACTGTCTCGACGATTTTGGCAGTGCACAGTAGGGCACCCTGCTCACCGTGGAGGAACTGACTCAAGGTCCAGTTCTGATACTCCATGGAGAACTGCACCCACTCCTTTTCGCCCCATTTTTCAAAGGCGGTACCCGCGATGAGCGCCTCGCCGAGGGGACGTTGCCCCGCTTCGCGATAGGCCTTGGTTGCCATACCTTCTTGGTCCACGGGGGTCTCCCACGGCAGGTCCGTCGTTCCGTTCCACTGCGAACGCTTGGCCTTTTCGTACAACTTATCGAGTTGAGGGCGAAAGCCTTTGTTGTAATCCCAAGTAAAGGCGACATCGCAGTTGTCCTTGACGAAGTGCAAGCCCGACTCTTCCTCGCGACCCACGAGATCAAATATCGCTTCGTAGTCGTTAATGTCCGTGCGCCCAATGAGCTCAAAATTGCTCGGCATGTCCGGTCGGTCATCGTTGATAATCGCCATTATTACCCCCTCGGTACTTAGTGAAGTTCTAGCACTTCGCCGGCACCGTGGCAAGAATCCGATCAACGCCGTTCGCCACGTGGCGAGAATAAAAATGAGCCACGCTGGCAGCGTCCGTTACGTCGAGATAATCGCAGGGGGCCCCGCTGTAGGCCACGACCAGACGACACATCCATTCGGCCAGCTGCGCCGAGGTGTCGGGCCCCGTCCAACGCCCCAGAAGCGGTTGCGCAAAGGAACTCGCGACAGCGTAGGTGCGGGTAGCACCATCGAAGTTCAGTGCATTGAAAATCACTTCGGGAGCAGATTTTTGGAGTCCCAAAATTCCAGGATGCGTGGCCACCCCCGCCCACAAAGTGGTCAAGCCCGACAAGAGGCCTTCATGTATATCGCTGGCCGACGAAATGGCATCAGCGACGGCACTGAAGAGACGCGCCGACTCACGTTCCGTCAGCGCCGCGAGCAATGCGGGGCGGCCCCCAGGGAAGGCGCGATACACCGTGGCGCGAGACGTTCCCACGCGAGTGACAATGTCACCAAAAGTGAATTCGGCGAATCGACCGGCAGCGATTTCCTCCAACGTGGCGTTTACGCCTCGTGTCCACATACTTTCATCGGAGACACGCCGGAGGCGCCGTGCCGCAATCGCGTCGTATTTGCAATCGCGGTTGACCAATCCGGAAATCAATTCGTCATCGACCAATCGCGCCAGATCGGCGGGCGATGACATATCCCAGCGTCCGGCCGTGGACATGTACGACAGCCCCATGCGCACCAGAAAGTCCACATTTTCCTCGCGGTCGTCGTCGGGAGAAACGAAGGGCCGCAACACTCCGGCGATGGCGTCGCGCATAGCGTCGACGGAGTCACCCAGTGCGGGCTCCAGCACCCGTGGATCTTCGCTCAAGAAGCGTTGAAGGATTGAGTGCGTGGCCAAAGAGTTGCGGGCGAAAGTTAAACCATGTTGAGCGACCTCGCGCAAATTATCAAAGCCTTCGACGCTGAGGTACAGGTCATGAAAGAAGACCTCAACCTCGTGGCGTACTAACTCGTCGAGAATCTCGCGTCGCCCTCCCTTGAAATGCCGGTAGACGGTTCCTCTCGCCACCCCCGCTTCACGAGCAATGGCATCGACGGTGGTGGCGGCCATGCCGGCAGCCGTAACGGAACGAGCCGCTGCCTCGACGACCCTCTGCCGGACCGTCGACACCTTTAGACCAACGTTCCTATGCCGATGGTCAGGCCCTTACGTTCACGCACCTTACGCACCGCCAGAGCTACTCCCGCAACGAAACTCCGCCGATCGTAGGAGTCGTGCCGAATAGTCATCCCTTCGTAGGGATTACCGAAGAGAATTTCTTCATGCGCCACGAGTCCAGGCAAGCGAACCGAATGGATCCGTATGCCTTCGGCCACTTCAGCCCCCCGCGCTCCTTCCACCACGATCCGGCTGGTCGGGTCGAGAATGCGCGGCTTTCCCGCACTCTGACGCGCGTCGGCAATGGCCGCCGCCGTTGAAAGTGAGGTACCGGAAGGTGCGTCAACCTTGGCGTCATGATGGAGTTCAATCACCTCGACCGCAGCGAAATGCGGTGCCGCGATAGCGGCAAACCGCTCAGCCAGAACTGCCCCGATGGAAAAGTTCGCCGCTACCACGACGTGGTCGTTTTCCGAAATCAGCGTCGACAGGACCCCGGCGTCGATGCCCGTAGCTCCGATAACCGCAGCCACCTGATTCGCATGACACCACGCCAAACTCGACGCAGCCCCTTCGGCGGAGGAAAAATCTACGACCACGTCAATAGTTGCGGCATCGAGGGCACTAAGGGATGCGTGGACGTTTTCGCCCCGAGAAGTTATGTCGACGAGGGCAACGACCGCGATGTCCGCAAAGGTGGGTAAGCCTTCAGTCATTACGGTACCCATCCGCCCATTGGCGCCCACGATGGCCACGCGAATCATGAAAACACCTTAGTGCCCTTGGGTTGACGCCAACGAGGTCGGAGTGCCCACAAGGCAAGAAAAAGGAGTCCCAGGGATGCCGACGAGGTGACCACACCCGCCTCGATGTGTGGTGCGTGATAGTGGAAATGAATGTCCCACGTTCCCGCCGGAACCGCAATCCGCTGAATGAGGTCAGACTGCGTCACGCTCAAAGTAACGCTGCGATGCGTGGCGGGATTGGTGGCGGTTGCGAACCAGCCCGGAAGGAAGGCCACGCTACGGGTCATTACGAAGGACGAGGGCGAATAGACGTGCACCCACTCGTCACCCCAGTTCGCGCTATGTTGCGACACCGCATACGCGCCGCGGAAGGAAGCACGTATGACCAGTGAGGGCTGGACCGTGGTGGCACGAAAGATGCTGAGTGATCCCGCAACTCCCGCAAATTTCCACCGACCATTTCCTAATACAGATTCGTACGCGCCGTCCAGGGTCACTGGCTTTTTGTCGGCGTTGCGCATTGTTGCCGTCAAAGTTGTTGGAGAAATGGGAACATCTGAGGACAAGGAAAAACCCAGTGCCGTGCGAGGCACCTCCGCTACCTGTCCATTGTGGACTACCACGGGGCTCGAATTAGTCCCCTTGGCAGAAATCCACCGCAGGAACACCACCGATGATGCGTTCGCAGGGGAATTCCAGCCAAGACGTACGGTGGCAACTTCATTGGCTGAACCAAAGAACCTCAATAGACGACCTTCATTAGGCATCGCGGTAGCGCAGTTTGCGGCCGCCGTATGCGCCATGACCCAAGTGGAAATAGCAACGACCGAAAGCCGTAATTGAGCAAAACGGCCGGCGGCTAGTTGACAAGGATCCAGAGAAAATCGTGGGTGTGTTCCCGTGATGTCGGAGTACTGACCTTGTACCAGCGAACCGTATCCTTGTACCGAATGCACTCCGGTGAAGACATTCAGATTAGTACCGCCCAAATTCAGGATCTGCGACCACGTGTATTGCGTCGGGTCGACGAGAGCTACTCGCCCCGTCGTTCCCAATACGGCCTGGGCGGTGGCCGCGGGAGGCTCAGGATTTACGGTGGTTTGCACGAAACCGGTAGAGCACAGCAACACAAACACCAGCGAGTCAATGGCCACAAGGGTGAGTAGCCACCGACGAATTTCTGTCGCGCGCACGCGGAACAAGGTGTACAGCAACACGAGTGCGAGCACGAGATGGAGCGCCATCGGCCAATCCTGCAGGTTTGCTCGCAAACCGGGTGACGTTACTCCGAGGAATTCCACGGTCGCCGTGGGCCCCACCAGCATGGCAACCGTCGCCACAATTACCACCATGCTTGGCAACGCGATCACCCATCGTCGCCAGGTGGTCCGTAGATGATTGGTCAATCGCCCCTCGGTCAGTCCGTGCATCCACCACGCCAGCAACACCGAGCAGCCGAGGTCGAAGAGGACAATGTTGCGACTCTGGAGACGCGTCGAACCGAACAGCGGCAGCGCATGCAACAAATAGCCCGACCAGAGATTGCTACCGAAGGCGGACGCGAGACCTACTCCTGCGAGAGCCGCGTACACCACGAAGGGGCGATCCGCATTCGTCCAACCACCGCGAACACGTCGGACCAGGAAAGCGACCAGCGCCGTGACAGCAACAACTCCGACGTAGCCGGTGAGCTCGCTTAGGTCGTAGGGACCAAAGAACATCGCCGTTCCTGCCAGTCCATTACCGCCAAAAATATCCGGAACCAATTCCATCAGACTCTTATGAACGGGCATCGATCCGGATCCGAAGAACCAGTAGTTCAGGCCCGAACGCTCGCTCTGCGATATGAAGGCCCAACCCACCACTAGCTGGACCATGGCCAGACCAATACCCCAGGCAGCGCCCACCGCGTTCGCAATGACCACACTCAGACGACCTCGCCAGGTCACGCGATCCACCCCGGGGTGCAGAATCAATTCCACCACCATCACGACGAGACCAAGAAGTTCCATCTCCGCGATAGCTCGTGGTTCACCCGTGAGACAACCGAGTCCGCACAATACGGCCAGACCTACGACGCCGGGGAAGGCCTTGCGAACATGCTGCCGCCAACCAGCGTGGTCACCCAGCCCTAAGAGCCCCCGCGACAGAATCAATTGCGACAGCACCATCCAGGGCAACAGAGCGAAGCCCTGGATCACCGCAATGTGCACCATTTGATTCATCATGGCGCCGGTGAAGCTAAATACCATTGCCCCGACGAATGCGGCGCTCGGACGCAAGGAGTGCCAGCGTAGGAGTGAGTACATCCCCACGGCCGCGGTGACGTACACCGCGGTCAGGTTGAGCACCCAAGCGGCAATAGCGGGAAGAAAAACAAAAAGCAGCGAGGTTGGGAAAAAGGAACCGCTATTCATTCCCCCCAAGAGGGGTGTGCCGGAATTACTCAGCAGGTTATAGAGAGGTAGGTGTCCACTACGAATCTGTTGTCCCGAGAGCACTCGGAGAGGAAAATTTTGCAGAAGATTGTCCTGCACGATGGCCGGGTGACCCAGGAGGGCAGGAAGGGCAAAGAGGAGGACGGGAAGCACGACAAAGGTAGTCAGCGCTCGTCGATCGCTCTGCCCCAGCGGACGCCACCAACCAGGTCCCGATGGCGAAGAGGAAACGTTCACAGTGGAACTAGGTTACGCAGACGCAGACGCCCCCGCCACCATTCGCCAAAGCGAAGGATGACGGGGGCGTTAACGATGAATTAACGGCGGCGAGGACGTGGTCCGCGGCGCTCGCCACGGTCATCCGACAAGCCAGCGCTTCGCGGACCCAGGTCCCCCAGCTCGTTTGCCAGTTCGGCTTCGAAACTGTCTTCGAACGACGAGCTTGCAGGAGCGGCGTTGCTGCGAGGAGCAGCGTCACGGGGGGCACGCTCGCGAGGGGCCGCGTCGCGGCTCTCACGGGCAGGCTGCTCGTCCGAGGACGTCACCATGTCGGCGTATTCACCGGCGAGAGAAAGAGAGACCTTGCCCTGAGGGTCAATGTCATCCACCTTCACCGAGATGGCTTGGCCCAGTTGGAGAACGTCTTCGACTGCTCCAATGCGCTTACCACCGTTGAGCGGCGACATCTTGGAGATGTGCAAGAGACCGTCACGCCCAGGAAGAATCGACACGAAAGCGCCGAACTTGGTGGTGTTGACGACCTTGCCTTCGTAGACAGCACCCACATCGGCGGTCGGCGGATCGAGAATCATCTCGATGCGACGCTTGGCTTCCGCAACGGCACGGCCATCCTTGGCGCCGATGGTCACGGTACCTACAACGCCGTCATCATCAACGGCAATGTCGGCACCAGTTTCCTGCTGCAGCATGTTAATGACCTTGCCCTTGGGTCCGATGACCTCACCAATCTTGTCAATCGGGATTTCAATCGACACAATCTTTGGGGCCACTTCTGCCACGTTGCCACGCGGCTCGGCAATGGCAGCGGTCAACACGTCCAAAATGGTCAAACGAGCCTGCTTGGCCTGCAAGAGTGCCTGGCCAAGAACTTCGGACGGCAGACCGTCAATCTTGGTGTCCAACTGCAACGCCGTCACGGCGTCTTTGGAACCAGCGACCTTGAAGTCCATGTCGCCAAAGGCATCTTCTGCTCCCAGAATGTCCGTCAGCGTGGTGTACTTTCCGTTTTCGTAGACCAATCCCATGGCGATTCCGGCAATGGGAGCCTTAATCGGCACACCGGCCGCCATCAGTGAAAGAGTCGAACCACAGACCGAGCCCATGGAAGTAGAGCCGTTGGACATCAGAACGTCCGAGACCACACGCAAGGTGTAGGGGAAGTCAGCTTCACTAGGCAGTACGGGAATCAAGGCGCGCTCGGCCAACATACCGTGGCCGATTTCGCGGCGTTTCGGCATACCCACACGACCAGACTCGCCCACTGAGTAGGGAGGGAAGTTGTAGTGGTGCATGTAGCGACGCCACTCGTCAGGGGTGATGCTGTCAATCTGCTGACGCATGCGGGGCATGCCCAGAGTGGTGACGTTGACGACCTGCGTCTCGCCACGTTGGAACAGGGCAGAGCCGTGGGTCATGGGGAAGAGATCGACTTCAGCCGACAGAGCGCGGATGTCCGCGGTACCACGGCCGTCAATACGCATACCTTCTTCGGTGATGCGACGACGAACGATTTTCTTGGTCAAGTCCTTGACGGCGGCCTTGATTTGCGTGGCACGTCCTTCAAACTCGCTGCTCAACGTCTCCAGGATCACCTTGGTCGCAGCGTCGAGCGCAGTCGCACGAACCTGCTTCGTCGTGAACTTGTTAGCTTCGGTGATGGCGGCTTCACCAATGGCCACGACACGGTCGTAGATGTCATCGGTGTAGTCAGTGAAGAGTTGGTACGGAATGGTCTCGATGGGTCCGTGCACCGCGGTGTAGGCCTTGACCAATTCGCGCTGCAGGTTGATGGACTCACGAATCCAGAGCTTCGACTTCTCGAGGCCTTCGGCGAGCACTTCTTCGGTCACCTTGGGAGCGCCATCGGCGTACTTCTCAAAGGAGCCTTCGGTGCCTCCGGCCTCGACCATCATGATGGCAATGTCGGTTTCCACAGAATCGCTCAGAGCACGACCAGCGACAACGAGCTCAAATACCGCAGCGTCGCCTTCCTGGAAGGTCGGATGCGGAGCCCACTCACCATCGGTGGTGTAGGCCAAGCGAACGGCGCCAATGGGTCCGTCAAAGGGGATTCCCGACAACATCAAAGCAGCCGAAGCGGCGTTGATGGCCAGAATGTCGTGCGGGTTTTCCTGGTCAGCCGAAAAGATGGTGCCGACGACCTGAACTTCGTTGCGGAAGCCTTCCGGGAAGCTAGGGCGTAGTGGGCGGTCAATCAAACGGCAGATCAAAACGGCGTTGTCCGACGGCTTACCTTCGCGACGAAAGTAGGCGCCAGGAATCTTTCCGGCGGCGTAGGCGCGCTCTTCGATGTCCACTGTGAGAGGGAAGAAGTCGGTGCCTTCGCGGACGTTGCGTGCGGCAACAGCCGTCGCCAACAAAACCGTGTCACCGATTTGAGCCAGAACGGCACCATCGGCAAGCAAAGCTAGTTTTCCCGTCTCCATGGAGAGGGTTTTTTCGGTACCCGTGATGGGTGAACTTACGCGGATTGCGTCAGTCATAATTGCTCCTTATGTAGTTCGGAGCGCACCTATTCGAATCCCAGTGGGCAGCTTCCGCTTGTAAGCGGCAACTCTCCACTGGTCTCGAATCGTCTGATGCGATCCTGTATCTCGACGGCGCCGAGATACGCGGTCTTAGCGACGAATGCCGAGACGGCCAATCAATTCGCGGTAGTGCTCCACGTTGCTCTTCTGGACGTAGTCCAGGAGACGACGGCGTCGACCGATCATCTTCATCAGTCCACGGCGCGTGTGATGATCGCCCTTGTGAACCTTGAGGTGCTCGGTGAGATGCGAGATGCGGTCCGTCAACAACGCAATCTGGACGTCGGAAGATCCGACGTCAGTTCCGTGCTTCTGGTAGTCCGTAATAATCTGCAGCTTCTCGGCCATGGAGGTATCGCCTTATTTGTTCGGTGTCTCGTTGCGTGTCGCCAACGTGACGACCCACACAGTCAGCGTCGCTGACCGAAAGGAAATGCTAGCAGAGTTTCCTCCGAAGGGGAAAATTCCTCGAAAATAAGGGTCGCCTGGCCCACGTCACGGCTCATTTGTTCGACAAGTTCATCCACAGAAGGAAAAGTCATCTCACCACGCAAGCGCTCAAGGAACACCGTCCGCAACTCTTCGCCGTAGAGATTCCCAGAGAAATTCACTACAAACACTTCCACGAGGAGTTCTCCCCCATCATAGAACTGCGGGCGCGTGCCTACCGAAATGGCACTGGCCATCCACTCGCCTGATGGCAGGCAGCTTGCACCCGCATAGATGCCCGTTCCCGGAATTATTTGTGTCGATGCGAGTTCCAAATTGGCCGTAGGGAAGCCGAGTTCTGCCCCACCGCGAGCATCTCCGTGAATAACGCTCCCCTCCAGAACAACCGCGTGGCCAAGGATTCGTTCAGCTTCGGCGATGTCCCCTCTGCTCAGGGCTGCGCGGACTGCCGTTGAGGAGAATCGCTCGCCGTCTCCGACCAAGCTCACCGACTCCACCGAAAAACCACGTTCGCCACCCCATTGAGTTAGTCGACGTACGTCGCCGAAACGCTCACGCCCAAAACGGAAGTCTTCTCCGATAACCACGTGAGCCGAACGTAAAAGATTGACGAGAACACGATCGACGAAATCTACGGCTTCCTCCTGTGACGCGGTGACATCGAACGGGAGGACCAGTACTTCATCCACTCCTAGGTAGCGAAGATGCTCGCAGCGTTGACGAACCGTTTCAATTAATTGCGGAGCTGCGTGCGGGGCCAGCACGGTCGCGGGATGCGGATCAAAGGTGACGACCACGCTACGGATATTTCGCACACGAGCTGCTTCGACCAATTTCGAGATCAGCATTTGATGACCACGATGGACACCGTCGAACACCCCGATGGCTACGACGGAAGGTTCCGGGGTGTGATTTTTTAACACGTCATGACTCACGGGCTCAAACTACCGTTTCGTCCGAAGCGGGCATCACTACGTCCGGTTGATAGCTGTCGTCACGACGCTTCACCGTAGCGACCAAATCGCCGACCGCATCAACGACCACGCCTTCATCCGCCGCGGCCAGTTCCGGGAGCGCAAGGCGTTGGCCGTGACGAATTCTCTGCGCAATGGTGTCGTCCACCACCACTCGTGGCAAATGGGCCACCATCGATAGCGGCGTCCGCAAAACTTCGACGCCGTCACCGAGCGCCGCCTCCAAGCTCTCCAGGGTCCACCCCGTCGCCGCGAGATGAGCTCCACTACTTTCACGACGCAGTTCGCAGAGGTGACCCACGGTGCCGATCTGTTCGGCCCAATCACTCGCCAACACCCGAATGTATGTCCCCACCGAGCACTCGATGCGAAAACTCCAGACCGCGAGGTCATCGGTCGGCGCAACGGAAAAGTCAGCTACGTGGACGGGGCGCGATTTTCTCTCAACCTCTATACCTTCGCGCGCCAAGTCGTAGAGACGTCGTCCGCCTTGTTGAATGGCCGACACCATGGGCGGGGTTTGCATGATGTCCCCCGACAATCCCGTCGCGGCTGCGAGAGCCGTGGACTCGGATAGGTCGGGGACGGGAGAGTTCCCCACTACCGCTCCGTCAGCGTCGAGCGAATCAGTCGCTATCCCCAACTGAATTCGGCCGGTGTAGACCTTCGTTTGTGCCTGCGAGTAGCGCAAAAGTCGCGTCGCCGGACCGACGGCGACCACGAGCAGGCCGGTAGCCATGGGGTCAAGCGTCCCGGCATGACCGACACGTCGTTCCCCCATCAACCGGCGGACTCGCGCCACTACGTCGTGGCTAGTCCAGCCACGCGGTTTATCAATAAGAAGGCAGCCGTTAGGCGTCGTGTTCATCACGGAGTCGTCTGATGATCTCTTCAACTGCCTCGCCGCTGGACACGGCGGGGTCCACGCGGAACGCCAACTTGGGCGTCCGCTTTAGGTCGGTTTGAGCGTTCACCATGGCCTGTATCTGGGTTCGGCGAGCTTCGAGTGCCTCTTTCACTTCGGGGGTCAGCGAATCGAAAAACACCGTCGCCTGACGGAGATCCGGAGAGGTTTCCACTCCCGTCACCGTGAGAAGCGTGAGCTGGTCGTCGATATCGCTCAAACGCACCACGGTGTCCGATATGACTTCGCGAAGAATTTGATTGACGCGGGCGGAACGTGGATAGGGGCGAGCACCGCCCTTGTCGTGCGCCATGACCTACGCGGTCCGAGGAATCTCGCGCTCCTCGAAGGTTTCGATAATGTCGCCCGGCTTGAGGTCTTGGTAGTCGGACAAGCCCACACCGCACTCGAAGCCCGACTGCACTTCACGGGCGTCATCTTTGAATCGACGCAGCGAAGTAACCGAACCCTTCCAGATGATGGTGCCATCACGGAGAAAGCGAACTTTTGATCCTCGCGTAATAACTCCATCGCGCACGAAGCAACCCGCGATCGCTCCGATTTTGGGCACACGGAAGACTTCCCGCACTTCCGCTTCGCCGGTAACAACTTCTTCGAACTCGGGCGCCAAGAGACCTAGCATGGCTGCCTGAATTTCTTCGATGAGCTTGTAGATAATTTCGTAGGTGCGAACTTCCACGCCCTCGGTCTCGGCCAAGTCGCGACTGCGCTTATCCGGACGAACGTTGAAGCCAATAATTGTGGCGTTGGAAGCGTTCGCAAGCGTGACGTCATTCTCGGTAATTCCACCGACACCACGGTGAACCAGGGCCAATTTCACGTCATCACGTTCGAGCTTGCGTAAGGACTCGCTAACGGCTTCGAGTGAGCCCTGTACGTCGGCCTTAAGGACCACGTTCAGCGTTGCGGTTTCGCCACGCTGGATCTGCTCAAACAAGTCCTCGAGGCGAGCACCGCCACCTGCTACTGCCGGCTGGTGTCCGGTGAGACGCTGGCGCTGCGAACGCGCCTCAGCCAGGGTGCGCGCATTCGCGAGGTCCTTAGCCACACGTAGCTCGTCACCGGCAAAGGGTGGTTCGGAGAGACCCAATATTTGAACGGGGGTGGAGGGTCCTGCAACCTTGATTTGCTTACCCGAATCATCTATCAAGGCCTTAACCTTGCCCCAGCCAGCACCGGCGACCACGGGGTCGCCCACGCGGAGCTCGCCCTTTTGAATCATGACCGTAGCCACGGGACCGCGACCTGGTTCGAGCTTGGCTTCTAAAACCGTTCCGACTGCTCTACCAGTCGGGCGCGATACGAGCTCTTCGAGTTCAGCCACCAGCACAACCTGCTCTAACAACTCATCAATTCCGGTGCCCTGCAAAGCGGAGATCTCAACAACGATCGTGTCGCCACCCCACTTTTCGGGAACCAGTCCGTATTCCGAAACCTGCTGCAGGATCCGATCGGGATTGGCATCGGGTCGGTCCATTTTGTTGACTGCCACAATCAGAGGAACACCCGCAGCTTTGGAGTGGTTGATCGCTTCAATCGTCTGCGGCATGACGCCGTCATCGGCGGCGACGACCAAAATCACAATGTCCGTCACGCCGGCTCCTCGAGCACGCATGGCCGTGAAGGCTTCGTGACCCGGAGTGTCCAAGAAGGCAATGGGTCGGTCATTCCACATCACGCGGTACGCGCCAATGTGCTGCGTGATTCCACCAGCTTCACCTGCGGTGACGTTGGTCTTTCGAATTCGGTCCAGGAGCGACGTCTTTCCGTGGTCGACGTGTCCCATTACGGTCACAATCGGAGCGCGGGGCTCCGCAGCGATGTCAATGTCATCTTCATCGTCTTCGAAGAATTTGGCCATGAGGGCCGCTTCTTCCTTTTCGCCGGGGTCAACCATGCGAACCGTGGCGCCAATTTCTGCGGCGTACAACTCAATCATGTCGTCGGTGAGGCTTTGCACTGCCGTCACCATTTCGCCCTGCAAGAACAAGAAGCGCACCACGTCGGCACCCGAGCGGTTGAGCTTGGGTCCGAGGTCACGAGCAGTCGAACCACGCTCGACGATGATTTCTCCACTAGGCACCGGCGCATTGCTGGGCTGGTATGTCGTCATTAACGTCGGCTCGAGCTCTTCGGTATTCCGACGGCGACGGGCGGTCTTTTTACGTTGTGATCCGCGCGGACCACCGGCACCGCGTGGTGGAGCACCGCGACCAGGTCCGCCAGGAGCACCGGCACCGCCGGGGCCACCAGGACCACCAGG
>Ga0136642_1000017_pt1 | contig 114344 bp, 109 predicted proteins | sample LowCatLa1302831Y_FD_115313 | JGI IMG/M metagenome (GOLD analysis project Ga0136642, IMG submission 115313) | Freshwater microbial communities from Lower Cathedral Lake, Yosemite National Park, California, USA - 13028-31Y | ecosystem: Environmental > Aquatic > Freshwater > Lake ... | reverse complement strand
GCCTCTATCGCAACTGCGACGGGTTGCATGAGGTTTGACACGTGCCGCCAGTTTTCGTAGTTCCCGAAACATAAGGATAAGCAGATTCTGTGCACAGACCACCATTTTTACCGATCCATGCAAAAGCATTGTCCATCAATCCGCCACTACAGCCATGATCGCGCCCGCCATTCTTCAATGTATCGCAATCGACCAATTGCTGTTCAGAAAAACTCTCAAGTGTCCCATATTTGTTGAAATAAGCGCCTTCGAGAGCACCCGTTGACGAAAATGACCAGCAAGACCCACATTGACCCTGGTCTTTTACTGGGGTAACTGCGCCAGCACTGGTCCAGTCAACCATTGACGATAAACGTTCGTCCGCGACAGGGTCGACCAATTTGTCGCGCAACTCGACATTGCGATCCATGCGCGATAGACCCTGATTCCAAAGATAGGAGCGGAACTCGTCCATGTCCATACCGGAAAACTGATTATGGTCCAAAATATAGGTCAAATTCTTTCCATTGATACGTTGGATAAACGCATCATTGTCGATCCACTTTCGGAACGTAGAATCATAATGAGTTTCGCTAGAATAGGCGATACGGAATGTTTTGGACCAGTGGTTAAACCGTTCCAACATATTGTCCGAGCTACTTGCGAATCCAGCCATCACTGCACCGAGACAGAATCCAAAGACTGCAAGATGAGAGAACATGGTTATAATACAAGATTTGGGTTTGTATATACAATATCATGATAAATTTGTATATCAATTTTTTGGTTTATTGTAATAGATTGGATGTCTTGTATGTGGTTTTTGATGAAAAGGTCGCGATACTACTTGTTGTTCATTGTATCCGACCAATTGCTGAATATGAACAATGGGCCTTTGAGTAACCCTCGTTGGAACCCAGCGTTTGAATTTTGTATGAAACTGACATTCCATGGTCAATATCTTGGACAAATCGACATATTTATCTGTGCGCGTATCTTGGAAATCGTCTTCATCGTCGCTTTCCTCGATAGAATCCAAGTTCAGGTTTTCCTTAATATTTCGGAAGAGTCCGTTCATGAAAAAGCTCGTCTTCATATCAGGAATATAAGCAACGCCGCAATATACCATGCTCGATTGTTTTCCGAAAGCATATAGATGATATATATCGAATTGCACGTCGGCCTTGATTCGGAAAACCGTCGCTTCGCGATATTGTGGCTTGGCAAAATTCAGGTTTTTAGGGGGGATGAGGAGTTCTGTCACTAGTTCGTCAACAATGCTTTCTGTTCCGGGTCCTAGTCCTGGGCCCAGTTTTGCCATTTCTTTGGTTACATTTAAATAGGGAACAATCTTGCTCAGACTGCGATACTGTAGATGGTGGTATGGATACTTTGTCGGTATCGTCCCATGCTGACATATTTCCGCAATATAGAATTGGAATGCACCGCGGATCCCTTTCCACCCCTTGAAAAAATCTTGCATCATGCCCAACTTTTGCGAAAAAACACAGGATTTTAAGGAAATGCCTTGATAAAAAAAAACGTCTTCGATAACGAGTGCCGCGCCATCATCGACCAACGTTCCGTAGAATAGGGTGCCCTGTGCCAAGGCCGGCGTGACAGACCGACCCACTTCGGCTTGTGTCACCGTCCCGATTTTTCTCTCGCGATTCAGTTCAAGAATCAGACACACGTCATCTTTTCCCGAAAACGTAAACCAGGCAAATGCCTTTTTGCCCTGAATAATCGAAATACATGCATCATAGGTATCGGGAACTTTCTTATGTGCATCCGTTTCATAGGAAAGTTCAAACTGGGGGAATCGCTTCATGATTTCATGGGCAAGGAATGGTGTTGTCATGGTAGATAGCAGAGTAGTATCGAAAACTATGAATCTACGGTGTATATATAGATCGAGATAGTTCTATATCATTTACAAAAACTATTTACCATGCAGGACAAGACCTGTATTACAGCGTTGTGCATTTTGAATGTGCATAGGTGTAAGAGCTAATAATATCAATCGTTTTCGGCAAAAGTATAGATCGATCGCGTCATTCACAATTGTAATTATAGATGCATTTACGGGTAATGGTTATCCACGGAATCCTTTCTTATGACCTTTGGGAACAATTTGCTGTTGGCTTTTAGTTCCCGTGCGTCATGGTTTTATTCTTTTTCTATTTCCATATTCTTGTTGGTTCTTCGGAATTTCATTCTTATTATTATGGGAGTGATTTTGCTTCTGATTATTTGTTACATTAGTAATATCATCACCTTCATCAAAAAAATCTTCTAATCGCGCAGGGCGGGAAAAGGGTTTTGGAATATCCATGTATGTATATAGTACAAAAATGCCTTTATACATTTTACACGTTTGAACATTGTAATCCGCTGACAATCCGGTAGGGTTCCAAGATGTAAAACTGACAGTAGACAATTGTAGGCATGTGTGAGCGGATACTCGACTTATTTGGAACCGTTATGGATACTATATAGCAAAAAGTTTGTAGTGTAAACTACAACTGTAAAAGTGTGATCAGTATAATATACTACAGTACATGGAGAATCAATACTCTCAAGAGAGGGTAGATAAAATAAAAGGCTATATTCAGGAACATGGATACGCACCAAATTGGTCAGAGCCTACTTTCTATTTAACGACAACCCTTGTTCTATTTTTCGGCACACTATATGCGATTCATGTGACAAAAAAATACAGTATTGCCCTCATTTTGCTGTTATCGGGCATCATGTTACGATTGTTTATGATATTTCACGATACATGTCACCGTTCTTATTTTCCAACGGATGAACGCGACAATCATTACAAAGGGTTCAATTTCGCAGTGGCCTCTATCATCGAAACGTGGTGTGGATATTCAGCAGACTACTGGAATGCCGGTCATTCGCAACATCACGCAGCTCATGGAAATATGAATGAATATGATGCGACACGTACAGTGTTGACGAGCGATGAATATAATTCTTTGGATACATGGAAACAAAATGTATATGATATAGTTCGGTTTCCGCCTCTATTTTTCTTGATTTTACCTATCTATGTGTTTTGGATTGCGCGCATCCTCTATTTTGATATTGGCTATATAGTCAAATATAGTGCATGGTTAATTGTACTCTATATTGTTGGTTTTTGGAAATTGTTGATTTCTTATATTATTGCACAATATATAACGTATGTCTTTGGTGTCATGTTGTTTCATTTGCAACATCAAGTGAATGTTGGTTATTGGAAACCATTTGACAAGGAGGATAGATTGTCCAAAGAAAATGCCGAACTCTTGGGTGCAAGTGTCTTAGAAATACCGGTGTTTATGGAATTTTTTACAAACGGAATCGAATATCACAATGTCCATCATATTGATCCGGGGGTGCCGTCCTATAAAACCAAGACCATGTATTACGAGTTGGTAAAGCAGGGGTTAATCGGAGACAATAAGATTGGATTTCGGCAACAACTTTCTAGTCTTGGGCATACAATCTTTAACCAAACAACAAATAGATATGAATAATAAGAGGAAAAGTATATAAAGAAACATCAAGAGTATGTATTGGGCGTAGCCGCGCCCCCCGTTGCCTCTTTAGCTTAGTGGTAGAGCACCAGTCTTGTAAACTGGAGGTCGCCGGTTCAATTCCGGCAGGAGGCTAATTTTTATTTTTGTTACTATATGGTAACAAAAATATGTAACTATGATTAATTATAGAGTAGGAAAAATAACACCCTTTCCACCATTGTATAATGTAGTTACCTGACTCGATGTTAGAACAATATTATATATTCTAAACTCTGAAATACCACCCATAAATGCTCTATTTCCTGATGCTCCAAAAAAATTAATTCCTGTGACGCTTGTGGGTGGATAACCAAGATTATTATTACCTAAACTTGTATTTATTCCATTTATATAAAATGTGCTTCTACCACCCGTTGTAATTGTCCATACAACATGATACCACGCATTTGGAGTATATGATGTATTCGTATTAGTATTACTAGAACCTGTATAGGTAGTAGTGTTTGTAGTACCTAATGCTAGATTAAAATTAAAATTACTAGCTGTCGAATATACAGATAATGCAAATACATTTGTACTAGAGACTGTCCAAAATATGGCAAGATTTTTACTAGTATATTTTTGTGCAATCGGATAAACCCAAACAGATACAGATAACCCGTTTGATGGGAGTGTAACTGAATTTTGTATAACAGGAAATGAAGTATTATCCGAATTAGGTTGATATAAATAGTAAGGTCCAATATATAAGGGTAAATTAATATTAGAATTTGTAACCAATTGTGAAACATATCTATTATCAAATTGTTGTCCATTTGCGGCATAATTAATAACGTTTTGATTTAATGGAAAATATATAATTTCATAGTTATGCTGTGTTGTTGGTATAGTTCCGGATGTATTATATATTGCTGTAACTTGGCTAGGCGATAATACGATATTATACATTTTAAATTCAGCCAATGCTCCTTGAAAGATATTATTTGCTGATGTTTGTGTTGTATTATAAAAAAAGTAATTGTCTGTATAGTTACTAGTATTATCCGGGTAAGTTCCACTTGCATAGGATGTAAAATCAGGAACTACTGTACCATTTATATACAAAATCCAATTACCTGCACTATCGATTGTCCATACTACATGATACCAATTATTATCATTGTATGTTGTACTTGATGTTATACTTGTATTTGTAGTAGATGTATTCATTGATAAATAAAATTTAAATGTATTATTAGAAGTTATGGGATATATAGACAATGAAATATTATAGCCAGTACTGGTATTACCAAAATAAAAAACATATGTTGTTGATGGACTGTTAATTTTGCTAGATATAGGATATATCCAACACGAAATAGACATTCCGTTTGTTGGTACGGTAATAGATGTAGAAGGATTTGCAGAAGTGCTTAATGTAGGAACTAATGTTGAAATGTTTGGACCACTACCCATTTCATTATATAAAAAATAATTTCCATGGTTTGATGGAGTTGGTATTTTATTTGAATATAAAAAATTTACTGCATTGGAAAAAGTTGTACTATTGCTAGCATCATTTGCAATGCTATTATTAAATCGTAAATACATAACTAGATTTGATGGATATAAAATCGAAGCAGTTGATGGAAGTAGGTCTATAGTATACCAGGATGATGTATTTGTACTCGATTGCGTTTTTTTTTGGATAATAATGCTAAAGAATGTATTGAAGAAAATGATGAAAATGCCATGGAATTAATATAGTAGAGTAAAATATTATAACAATATAAACTCAAAAACTCTAGAGAGAAGGTTGCGCAGAAAGGAGTATAAAAACGATCGATGCACAAGCTTCAATAGGAACAATCGCCGTTCCTGGCAAAGCCCCTGTTAAAAAGGCGGGGTAACCGACGCGCATACCTATATCGTTTGACCAAAACAAAAGGGCAATCTTGTCACCCGCTAATAGGTCAACCATGACCGTATTGGATATCATATATTGTCTATTTCCCAAGGGAAATTCGACCAAGGAAGCCGATCCGCCAATTTGTTCGCCATTTTTGGTCAAAACGGTTGCACTATCCACCGATGAAATGAGACCCGATATGTTGGTGGAACGGACATCAACTTTATATCCGATGGAATACAGTCCATCAGCAGGGGCGATAAAGTGCGTTGGTGATATATACCCTTGTTCGACAGTCATGGACCAACCACCAGGTAATCCTTGTGTAAATAGAGTTTTTTCGAACATGACGTATTGAAAGGCTGCGATACTCTGATTCGGTTGCGATATTTCGCTCCATGCAAAAAAAGAGGTTGGAACAGTCGGAACAGTCGGAACAATTGAATCTATTTCAGAGGGTTCATGATCCGCAACAAGATTCAACTCGTCAACTGTCTCCATCACAATATTATTGGGTAATGGTGTATGTATAGGGTTAGTAGTCGAAACCTCATCCATCGTAGGAATGTGGTTAGGTGTTGGTACCTCAACAACAATAGGAGTAGTGTTAGTAGTCGAATCTTCAGCAACACTAAGTTTTGCACTTGGACTTGGAATAGGGTAATCACGCGAAACATTGATAGGTTTGCGTTCCTGTTTGCGCAAAAATTTGGCCTCTTCATAAACAATACACGTTGCACATCTCGGGCTCTCGCCACGATAATGTCCACAAGAACGGCGAGGCATGATAAATAGACCTATATATTTATCATGACATCTAAATATATCAAAAAATACACAGCATACATGCAGTACAACTGTAATTACAAATCATCTGTTGTAACATGAGAAACGGTGATTTCTTTTCCATCTACTTTGACATAATGATTAATATAGGTATAATGCAACCGCATTCCAAGAGCAATGACATCTAACAATAAAAGGGGACCATAATTTGTCGTCAATTCGATATTGTCATTGACGACTGCATAAGAAAAGGCGAGGGTGGTCGCAGCTAGCATGATGATTTTTTCAGGAACATTGTATATATTGACATTTTTGTTTTTATAGTTGGCGTAGAGCTCCGGTACATAACAAATGAAATATAATACCGATGCAGAGTACATGAGATAATTTGCCTGCATCATTGCGCATTATAAAAAATAAACGCATCAATTTTTATATGGTATTAAGAAGAAACAAATTATTTGTTTATCAATCCTCTTCCTCAAATGGGTCGGGTCGATCGTCAAAGTGTTCCGGGTATTGAATCGACTCTTGCCATGCAGCAAACTCTTCATTTTCCAAGCGCACGGCTTCTCTATACTCTTCATCCAGTGCAGTTTCATGGCCGGTCGTTGACCATGCGATCCACGCACCTTCTCCGTTGTTCCAGTACCGGATGTGAATAGAGGAATCAGGGTTCGCCTCAACAAACCCGTAGAATGAATCACCGCGCTGAATCGCGTGTTGGTTTGCATATAACAATGCCGCCTCTACGTGCAACTCGACAAAGAGTTTATCCATCCCCGTCTCATCGCATGAAGATATTTCGGTATGGATGACATTGGTTTCGTGGATTTTATAGACAATGTCTACAGCAAACGCAACACGAATCGAGTTATTAGCCATTGTATGTAGTATAATATAGTATATTTTATTAGAGAGCCATCAGGTTCAATTTTACAGCTTGGTCCAAAAAGTCGACAGTTTCGACAAATTTTGCAAATACTTTTTGGTATGTTCCTTGTTGACATCGCTCATATTGCGAATCGGGTCACGAATCGAATCAATAACAGACATGATTTTATCCGCACTGGCTAAATGCCCTATATCACTATGATAATTTTTATCATAGAAAAAGGATAAATCGCCTGCATCGATCGTGTCCGAATAAGGCAAATAAATTTGTGTATACCACACCTTAATAATGGCCGTCGGATTGGCCTGCTTAATCGTGCCAAATGTTTTTCTAGCAGTCAGGACTTCCACGTTTTCGGGCAAAATCCGGATCAAATCGTCCAACAATTCGAAAAAATGGAGATTGAAAGTACGCAAGAGGGTTGATTTGTCGCTGCTGCTCATTGTGAAATATATGTATGCGAATTTTTTATATCAATTTCCGATACGCACTTTTGTCAAATCAATTGACTATGTAACTAAATGAACGGCTTATTGGGCATGGGAATCTCGGCATTTCGCTGTTGTTGCAACACATCAACCGTGACGCCTTTGGAAACCTTGTCGGGTTGATATGTATCAGGGGGCGTGGGAATAAAGCTCGACATTTCATCCTTGGCAGAAACATAGTTGTACATGGGTCGCCTTCCACCCGACCCCTTGGCACTCAATTCATCGGGTGTCAAATTATAAAATGTATATTGTTCGGAAACGATGGAAAGACCTTGATTCGATGGCATCAAACAAAAGCCCGTAGGCTCGCCACCCGATGCTTGGGAGAGCGAGGCTTGAGATTTTTCGCGGACTTGCGGGTGGAAATGTTGGATGATATTTTCGCCTAAAATGACACTGTAGTTTTTCTTTACAAGCAAAAGTGCAGGTACAGAACTAATATTGGGGGGCATGATGACCTTTTGCCCGTTTTCCAGTATGACATACATTTGATTGTTGTTGGGATCGCGCGTCCGCTTATCAATACAGACAAAATTGACTCGATCTGTTAAATTGCTTTTTACAAGGAATTGTAATACTTTTTGGCTATGTTTACAGAAATTACTGTAATACAATGTATCCATTTTTGTATATATTGTATTATGGTTGCATTATGTCGAGGGGGTTCTTACGCGCAGTAAGAGAACCGTAGGTTCTCCTACCACCTCTCCTTTATTATACACCGATGAACATTTACACCTTTGCACATTTAAAATGTGCATGGTAACGTTGCCTTTGACACTGATAAAACGCCCAATTTTGGGCGTTTTAAATGTGCAAAGGTGTAAAATGGGACAAACCACCTATGGTGGTTTGCCTTTTAATTGATTTATCGGCAACGTTGCCCTTGAAACTCTAGTGGGACGCTTTTAGAGCGTCCCATTTTAAATCTTCAAAGGTATAAAGGTTTGTATGTTGATCATTTTAGAAAATCTTGGAAAAGAGCTATTACAATGTTCATTGAGTATGAATATATTTGTTTGTAACTTTCCAAAAGTGTATTCTATAATGGTATTCATATCTCATTTTTCCAAGATTTTCTAAAATGATATCTTGGGAATCCTTACCAATATATCATTATAATTACCCTTTTCCAATATTTATCTAAATAAACAACTCTCAAAGGGAGAGGTCGTAGGAGAACCGTAGGTTCTCTTACTTAGATGGAAGAAGAACACATGGAATACAACAATCTATTTTGGAAATACAAAATAGCACCATATCCCATAGAAATCAAGGTTTGCACGTAAAACGCAGCGCCCATTTTCTTGGTAATTCCGATATAAATTGACGAAATCAATAGAAGGACAACAAAGACGAATCCAATGATGGATAGAAAGTAGAACCAAATGCAATATTTGCGGTTCAATGGACCAAAGAGATCGTTCATGGTCATATTCGACATAGTTTCCAAAGAATCTTGGTATATACTACGCCAAGATTTTTACTAAAGTTCCAAGATATTTGTAGAAAAAGACATAGAATTTATATCTACAAACATCATATAGTAATTCGGAAATCTTGGAAAATCGCGAAAACAAAAGATGGATAATGAAAGCATTTGGAAGATTATCGATTCGCATTTCCGAGATAATCCACAGACTTTAGTGAGACACCATATCGATTCCTATAATGATTTCTTTAAAAACGGCATTTTCCGTATTATGAGTGAGAAAAACCCCGTACAACTTTCATCTAAATATGACGAAAAAACCAAGGAATACAAATCGCAATGTTTGCTCTATTTCGGAGGCAAAGATGGCAAGAAGATTTACTTTGGAAAACCTGTCATATATGATGAAAACAATGCGCACTATATGTTTCCCAATGAAGCCCGGCTTAGGAATATGACCTATGGTATGACGGTACATTACGATGTGGATGTGGAATTTATTGACATCTTGGAACCCGGTCAAGCGCCGACCGTGATAGGGTTGGCACAAAAGGTCGGTGGTGGCGAGGCCGAAAAAGATATGGAATATGCCGACTCTGATTATTTTTCGAGCGACGGCGGAAAAGAGTCGGAGAATTTCAAGACAAGACTGGTCGAAAAGGAAGGGCAAGGGCAAGGGCAAGGGCAAGGGCAAGGTACGGAGGAAGACAAGCAAGAAGAAAAGGAATTTACCGGCGGTGCTCCCAAGGCGGCTCAAGCGCCGAAAAAGCGCGGAAAGAAAGAAGCGCCTCTACCATTTGCTTTAACACCCCAACTCGCCGCACAATTGCGCGAAGCCGCGGAACAATCCATGGTGAATCCGTCGACCCAAACGCGAACATTGACACTCGAAAAAATTTATCTTGGAAAATTCCCCATTATGTTACAATCCGATTTCTGTATCTTGTCGGGACTCTCGCGCGAAGTCCGCCATATCATGGGCGAATGTCGCAATGATTTGGGCGGATATTTTATCATTGATGGCAAGGAAAAATCGGTGGTTCCCCAAGAAAAGTTCGCTGACAACATGCTCTATATCCGAAAAATGCCCCCTGATGACGCCTATGTAGGTTCCGCCGAAATCAAGTCCGTTTCGGAAAATGTTTCCAAGCCGAGACGTACGCTCTCCGTCAAAATGGTGGCTCCAACGAGCACGTATACCAACGGAAACATTGTCGTCAATATCCCCAACGTGCGAAAACCTGTCCCCCTTTTCATCGTATTTCGCGCTCTTGGCGTGTTGTCGGATAAAGAGATTATTTCCTATTGTCTCTTGGACTTGGATAAATATGAATCCATGGTGGATATGTTTATTCCATCGGTGCATGATGGCGCGGCAATCATGTCCCAAGTCGTCGCCCTCAAATATATTGCATCGTTGACCAAGGGAAAAACGACGACGAGTGCTTTGGAAATCTTGGCCGACTATTTTTTGCCACATGTAGGTGAAATGAACTATATCCATAAAGCCTACTATTTGGGCCATATGACCTTTCGTCTATTGGCTGTCATGCAGGGAATTGAACCCGCAACGGACCGCGACCATTTCAAATACAAACGCATCGAATTGACGGGAGCGCTTCTATATGACCTTTTCCGCGAATATTATTCGATTCAACAGCGCCAAATCCACGTCGAGTTCGAAAAACGTCTGTATTACAACCAAAGCATGTATGAAGACAATTTATATGGCTTGATCCAGCAGAACTACCGCGACGTCTTTCGCGAACGCCTCTTGGAAACCGGGTTCCGACGCGCGTTCAAGGGCAATTGGGGTGCACAGACCCATACAAAACGGATCGGTATTGTCCAAGATTTGAATCGCCTCTCGTTCAATTCGGCGCTGAACCAGTTGCGAAAAACGAACCTGCCCTTGCCTGCGGGCGTGAAATTGGTGGGACCACGTGTTCTCCATAATTCGCAATGGGGCTATATTGATCCGATTGATACGCCGGATGGTGGAAGTATTGGCTTGCACAAACATTTGTCTATTTCAACCTATGTCACGCGAAACGCGTCGCGCGAACCGTTGCTGGCCTGGCTTCGCGAAAGAATAGCGATGAAACGTTTGGAAGATTATACGCCCCGGCAATTGTCGACCATGACCAAGATTATCGTGAATGGTCATTGGGCCGGTGTGGCCGAAGATCCCATCAAATGTGTACAGAAAATCCGGCTTTACCGACGCAATGCCCTATTACCCATTTATTTTAGCGTGGCGTTCGATATAGCGACTAATACGATTGCCATGTATACAGATGCGGGGCGCGTATGCAGACCTGTATTTTATCGCGATGAATATACCAAAAAGGCGTCCTATCAGAACAAAGAGATGATGCGCGTCTTGGCAGCAGAAGAGTTCCGGTGGAGCGATCTCGTGACGGGATGGAACGAAAAACGTGCAGAGGCGGCGTTTGATCCTGCGGACCTCAAGATATATGAACTCTTTGAATTATATCAGGGAATAGAGTCGGAAACGAACCCGGCCAAGATGGAGCGATTTCTCACGAAAAAGGCCATTTTGGATTATGTGGATCCGAGTGAGAGCGAACAGGCCTTGGTCGCCATGTTTCCCAAAGACCTGGAATCGACCTCGCCGCGAAATAAGTATACCCATTCGGAAATCCACGAATCGCTCATCATGGGGATGATGTGCAATCAGATTATTTTTCCGGAGAACAATCCCGCGATCCGAAACTCGTTTTCGTGTGGTCAGAGCAAACAGGCATGTTCGGTCTATAGTACGAATTATCAGGTGCGAATGGACAAGGCATCGGTTCTCCTCAATTATGGTCAGGTGCCATTGGTGAAACCTCGATATTTGGACTATATCCAAAAGGAGGAACATCCCTATGGCGAAAATGCAATCGTGGCCATCATGTGTCATACGGGGTACAATGTGGAAGACGCCATGCTTATCAATGAAGGTGCTCTCAAACGCGGTCTCTTCCGAACCACCTATTTTACGACCTATGAAGCCCATGAAGAATCGACCAAGAATGCGGATACGCTCATCGACACCAAATTCACCAATATCGAATCGGAACCCTTGGTAGTAGGAACCAAGCCCGGGTATGATTATAGCAAATTGGACCGCCATGGTCTCATCAAAGAAGGCGAACAAGTGACGGATAAAACCGTCCTTATCGGCCTAACGAGCAATTCGGCGACGCGACCCGAAGCCCGTTTAGATGGGTCCAAAGGACCGAAAAAGGGCCAAGTCGGAATTGTCGACAAGACGTTTATCACAGAGGGCGAAGAGGGCCAACGAATTGCCAAAGTCCGCCTGTTGGAACAGCGAATTCCGAGCATTGGCGATAAAATGGCATCACGTGCTGGTCAGAAAGGTACCATCGGTATGGTGTTGAAAGAGGCCGATATGCCCTTTACCCGGGATGGAATTCGACCGGATATCATCATCAATCCTCACGCCCTCCCTACTCGTATGACCCTTGGTCAGTTGGTCGAGTGCATCACAGGCAAGGCATGTGCCATGTATGGTGCATTTGGAAATTGCACGGCATTTGAGAATCGCGGTACGAAAAATGGGGTCTTTGGTGAACTCTTGACCAAGAGCGGATTTCATTCGAGTGGCAACGAGGTCATGTATAATGGGATGACGGGGGAACAAATGGAGATGGAGATTTTCATGGGACCGACCTATTATATGCGTTTGAAGCACATGGTCAAAGATAAAATCAATCATCGTGCTTTGGGACCGCGATCAGCCCTGACGACGCAGCCGGTGGGTGGTCGGGCGAATGATGGTGGATTGCGTATAGGCGAGATGGAACGCGACTCGGTCATTGGCCATGGTATGACGGATTTCTTGCGCGAATCCATGATGGAACGTGGTGATAAATATTATGTGGCAATTTGTAACAAGACGGGTATGTTGTCGATTTATAACCCGGATAAGAAGTTGTTTATGAGTCCTATGGCAGATGGGCCCATCCGGTTTGAATACAATGCGGACAATGGCGGATTCCGATTGGATCACGTGACCCAATTTGGCCGCGATTTCAGTGTGGTTTGTGTGCCATTTTCGTTCAAATTGTTTATTCAGGAGTTGCAGACGATCAATGTGCAAATGCGCATCATTACAGAGGACAATATTGAACAATTGGAGAACATGTCGTATTCCGATAATTTGAAGAAACTCACGCTGAATCCGGAGATGACACCGGAACTCTTGGTAAAACAAATCAAACGCGAATTGACGCTGAACAAGCGGTCCGGTCATGCTCTCTTTACACCCGTAAGTGCTGCGACACCATATCAAAGTCCTGACTTTCCACAAAATGTTTCACCTGCCTATGTACCACCAGCCACCACGGATAGTGAGAGTTTGGTCTATGGAAGCACGGATTCGCCCATTTATAATCCAAATTCACCGGTATCTGAAGGTCATCGATTGTTTGTACCGACGACGCCTGATACGACACCGCCAGGTTCGGGAACACCATCCGCTTTTTTCAGGCCAAATTCGCCTAGTATGTCACCACCAGCATCATTTGAAAATTCTCCAACGGATGATGTGATTGATGAAGCACTTTCGACCCATTCTGAATATAAGGTGGGTGACAGGGTTCATTTTCGCGGCGATTATAAACCGAGTCGTATTTGGACCATCCAAAAAATTGCGGATAAATTGATTACGATTGTTACGGAAGATATGGAAGGGTTGGACACGACCAATCAAATCATGGTGGTCTATGCGAATGAAATATTCATGGTGGATGGATTGGTATATGGTGGTCAAGGTCTTGGTCAAGGGTTTGGTCAAGGGTTTGGTCAAGGGTTTGGTCAAGGGTTTGGTCCAAGTGCACAGACAAATGTTTTACCACTGACAAACTCTTTCATGGGTGGAAATGGTCAGCCGCCGATTGTAGTAAATTTTGCGCCCAAATTTATGAATGGCGGAAACGATAATTCGACAGGTGGACAGAACGAATTGCCTGGATCATACGATAATAATAACAACAACAATGATCATTATAATAATAGTGCAATCCCTACCATGTCGAATGGTGGATCTGCTAACAACGGTGTTTCTTTTTCACAGCAGAATGGTGCCGGCAGTCGCAATGATATTGTTGTCAAGAAAGCGAGTGAGGAAAAAAAATCCGATACACTCTTTTCTAAAGCCATTGATTTTACAAAGGGATTCTTTGTGACCAAGAAAGAATAGTATAGTGTAGTAAAATGAAATGAAATTTTATTGTTTGTATCATAAAAATTCATTTATTTCTTGCCGTTTCGTTTACTCGATTTTCTTCCCTTTTTTCCACCCTTTTTATTTACACGCATGGATTTACGCGAAGGAGACTTTTTGCTTTTCTTTCCGCCTCCTTTAATAGCAGGTCCATCTCCGGTAGCAGTAGTATCAGCAGCATCAGCAGCAGCAGCAGCAGGTTCATTTCCGATAGCAGTAGCAGCAGGTCCATCTCCGGTAGCAGTAGTATCAGCAGCAGCAGCAGCAGCAGCAGGTTCATTTCCGGTAGCAGTTGCAGCAGGAGCAATAGATACACCTTCGTTACCTTCAACATTTACCGTAAATACTTCACCACCACTCATCTTTTTATAAGATTTACGAGCATCCGTCATGGCGTCCTTAAATTTGTAATTTTTATTCGTTTTGCGCATATTGCGAAAATAGTTGGTCACGTGTTTGGTCCATTTCGACATTACCATGCTAAATCAACACAAACAATATACATTCTCAAGAGAAAAAATTGAGTCAAATATAATAAGAGGGAAACAAACGTAAAACAATCCCTGTTTGTATAGTATCACTATAACAAAAAAAACATGTCTACTCCAAGCAGCCGCATTATCAGTATCTATAAATCGCGAAGAACCATTCTCGAATTGTTGGATAATGAACAGTATCAGGTGGATGATTACCTCGGTTTTAGCGTAAACGAAATCGACGCCATGTATACAAACAGTCAGCTCGACATGCTTTTAACCAATACAGCTGATGAGCGCAAACTATATATTAAATACTATGTCTCTCCAAAACAAACGGCTAAACAAATCCGACCCGCCAATTTAGACGAAATTGTCGAGGACCTTTTCGTCATTGATAATGTCCTCACCAAAAATGACACGCTCGTCATCATTATTGACGATGAACCCAATGAGACCATTATCAACAAGGTGAAATATTTGTACGAACGTGACGGCATTTTCGTCGTCATCCACAACATCCAGCGCCTCCAATTCAATATCTTGAATCATGCACTTGTTCCTAAAATCCAGGTCTTGACAGAGAAAGAAACACAGGAGCTGTATGCCAAGTATAATTTGACATCGGCGGCACAATTGCCCGAGATTTCGCGTTTCGATCCGCAAGCACTGGCCATTTGTTTGCGACCAGGCAAGGTCTGCAAAATTACGCGCGACAGTGCGACGGCCATGACACACGATCATTATCGTATGTGCGTCAACTGATGAAGCAATCGCAAAAAGTTTTCGCACCTTATTGTAAGCAATGGATTCGACACGAAATATAGTTGTAGGCTTTTCACCTACTGATTTTTATTATGTGACAGCTGCCACGTCAGATACAACAATTCCATCTATATTAGCCAACTGTTCTTCCACAACTCAACCATCGTGTGGAGATCCCGTAAACGTCACCGCAGAGAATTCCATGAATTGTTACCAAAAGGAAGTTTGCATCAATAAACAAACTGCCCAATGGATACAAAATTATCAAAACAAGCATTCGGGTTCTGACCAAAATTATGTGGATACAAAATCCATCTATAATTCTACACTACAAGGTACCGCCAATTTAGGCATCGGTATTTTCGCCACAATAGTATACATTTATTTCAACATGTAATGTAACTAGCTTGCTCATGGATTTATTCACATCAGGAAATTCACCCTATTATTCTTTATATAAACAAGTCCAAGTAGAGGGATTGGCGAATCCACCAATTAATTTGTTAGATCCTAGCAATATTTTTTTATTAGAGGACAATGTCATTAATCAGTTGGCGACATTTAATAAACAATATGCCCGATTTGTCAGATGTAACGATCCCGTTGCGTCGGGCAACGTGACTAACCCCTCGTGTGATATAATCAACCTAGACACATCTGCAAATTTGTTGAGCCAATACAATACAGTAACCGCTGCTATACAAGATTTGAGTAATGCACTGGTCCAAACAAGTTCCATTGCTGGTGTAGCACCACCCTTGGCAGACGCATCTTTCGCATCGATTCAGACGCAATATAGCAATTTGGTAACGACACGCACAATGCTGGATCAAAAAATAAAATCCCTGTTTGATAAAAATGGGAATTTTAACCCGACGACAGAAAGCCTGGATTACACAGCTGTGAAATATACCAATATGTGTTTGACCATTCTTTGCGTAGCCATGGTATACGCAATTATACGCCAAATCGTGGCGCCGAGATAAACAAATGGATGAACAAATCGATACACGTCTCTTTTTGCAAAATATAGGATGAATATATAGACATGTCACTTTTTTATTCCAGTATTCGTGAAGGAATCATGGACCCAACGACGGCCACAAAGTTTTCTGATACGAGCAAACAATTGGATACTACACAGAATTTGGCACAAAACTATTCGCAAACATCGACACAGGTAGACAAGTCCTATAATAATTTAAACGATCATATTTCGCAATATCAAAATCAATTATATATACTGGGTCAAAATCCAAACTATCAGCAAAGTGGAGACACAATGTTATTTAGCAATATGGCAATACCGTCGATTCATGAAAAACGAAACCAAGATGTGGTGGATATGAATTCGCAGCAGTATATCATTTATACAACGGGTCTCATTGCGGCAGCCACCCTCTTGGTAGGATCCTTGTACATTGGAAAATCATAAAATATCTTTGTACTATAACTGAAGAGAACGTGAAAGGAAAAGAAGGAAAAGAAAATGTCAACATCACCTCCGCCAGCAATCGATCCCAAAGGATATTTTGACTTGTCCGGGCTCTTTCAAATAGATCAGGCATATTTAGTGGATATATCGAATTCCTATACTACTGCGAATCCAGGACAAACCGTTGCAAAACTTGCAACATTACAGACCAATTTACAGAATTTGGGTACGACATATCAAAATGCAAATAGTTCTGCTACCGCCGTCTTGGCGCAACAGGGTGCCATGCTCAATATTGTCAATCAGGAACAAGCGCGTATCGCACAAAAAAAAGATGCCCTTGCAAACACGATAACCACACAACAGCGTGTCATGGATTTGAACGATAGCAACCGGAAAAAAATGATCGAATATACGAAGATTTTGTTGATATTCGTTGTGGCCCTGTTTCTATTTTTCGCTTTGCAAAAATTAAATGCTTGGTTTCCTGAGATGCCGGATTGGATTGTGGATCATTCGGCCATTTTTATTTTTTCGACAGCAGCGATTTATGCACTCCTTATTTATATTAATATGCAGGGTCATGAGCCCACGAATTTCGACCAAATTTATATGCCACCGCCGACCATGTTGACTCCATCGCAACAGGCAGCACAAGAGGCAGCTGCCGAAAAAAGTGGCAATTTATTAGGGACGGTCAATTTAGGACAATGTATGGGGGCGGCATGTTGTGCTAGTGGAACTTATTGGGATGTGTCGACGGGCATGTGTGTATTGACAAAGCCGGTTACACAAGGGTTTGAACCCATGTATCATGAGAAACCATCAATACAAGTACCTATTCCGACGGATGCACGATTTTATCTATCGGGTGGCGGTGCTGGTGCAAATGAACCCAATGAATTTACAAACTATATACCCTATTTGTAATTTGTAATAGGATCGAGACAAAAATCGCATGATACTATAGACTAGTTGGTTATAGTATCAAAACATGGCTCCACCGGATTACTCGAATTTATATAAACAAGTGTATAATCAAAATCAGGCATTGCTCGCGCAACAAACTGCCATGCGCGACTCGTTTTCAACGGACGATCAAAAGGTCTATTACCAGGCCTTACAAATCCAATATTTGGCGTATTATAATTACATATTGATGATTATATACTACATTTTAGCAGCCATTTGCTTATACATTTTGTTTTTCAGACAAGAGACGGTAAAAAACATCTATGTAAAAGGTGTACTGGCCGTTCTTATTTTGACGTATTTATATACCATCCCTTATGTGGAATCGATCATTTATAACTTGCTCATGATGTCATCGAGTTTGATCTATGGCGATGTTTATTTGATGAAGTATTAGGTTTGCATCTCCACGTCAAAAATGAACTGGAGATGAAAGGTGAATGTATACTCTAGTAAAAAATTGAAACATTTTGGAAAAATTTCAGTTAAACAAATAAGAAAATAACATTATGAACGAGTTACAAACAGTGTTTGACCCAGCCATTTATGTGATTGAAAAACATAAGCAATATGATCAATATGATATATATGACATGGAAACATGGAAAGAAAATGGGGGGCGAAATAAATATACGTCGAACCTTTTGAAATTGTCGATAGATAAGACGCACATATGCATCCAAATGATTCAAAAATCGAAACATATATCAGGTACCCAACTTATGTCCATGGCGGAAGAAGTCGCAAAACGATTACATATATCAAAAGTAACTGTAGTAGATCAATCGTCGATCGATTTTGATCATAATATTCGTATTCCATTGGGACCATTAAGCATTCTAGCAACAGGAATTAGTTGGTATAACAAACTTGGATATGTATCCGAATATCAAGAAAATATAGATAGATTCAATCAATACGCGATCAAACATCGGCTACTTTCAGAGTTTGTCGATTGCGACTTTATACGCGAATTTCCATGTGTAGAAACGTACTTGGACAAACCAATCGCTGTATTCTTTAGTGCAATGAAATCCAGTTTAAAAATGAATAATACTTGTGAAATTTCTCTCAAACGATTAAGAAGTTTGATAAAAATGATGTTGGAGCAACATCTTATTGTATGTGATGAATGGGAACCTTTATGTAAAGATATCTCGTGATTTTTCGAACTATGAATCGGTTTCTATTTCATAATCTTTGTATAGAAATCAGTCAAGTTGTAATAGGACGGAATCACATGTCGATCATTTTTTGTCCATAGATTCGGATCTTGGTCCTGGCCTTTTTCGGAGATGTCGCGATAAAAGAGGACATTGGCGCGAATGGGGACGACCGTGGGCTCCCACACGGGTGGACCATACTCTTCGACCGTTATTCGGGTAACATTGGAGACAATTCGTTCAAATGCCATGCCTCCGCCCACGCTGCGTAATATATATTGCTTTTGTGGATGTGCGGCGAAATCGTAGTCGGCAACGTTTTCAATCTGTGTCGGCATGGTATTATGTAAAGAAGGGTATTGCGTTTACATAATTCAATTTTTTGAAACCTTATTCCAAAAATTGAAAGGATTTTTCTATTTTCGTTTCTTTGTATATTTACGACGGCGATAGTTTCGTTTTTTACTTTTTCCTCCAAGAGAAGTACTTTTTCGAATGGTTAAAGGATATTGTTGTACATGAGGTGTTAAAAATGAACCTATGTGGCTTGCCACATCCGGAACAGCTGTTTTTATATGTTGTGAGACTAGTCTTGCAGTATTTTCATTACTTACTTCACCAGGTGGTTGGTCAAATGAAATACGCTGCCACTCACGAGATATCTTATAAATATGCGTTCCGTGATTGGCTAGATTATATTGAAATGGAATTGTATTTGGGGTACCATTATGTTCATTACGTCTCCATTTATTCGCTCCTTCGCGGCTATAGAGTACAATTGCTTGAATAGGTACATATGGAAGAGGTTCATTTAATGACGGCTGATACTGTCCTACGTCTATTCTTTCAACATTCCGTATAATAGTCATTTGTGGCGGTGCGAATATTGAAGTTCTTATCAATAAATATTTTTTTTCCGGGTTAAAGACATAGCTATTAGTCTTCGTAATTGCAGCGCTCATTATACTATACCTGTATATTTTATTGTATACGCAAAAAATTGAATTGATTATTTGTTAGAGAAATTATCGTAACAAGCGCACAAAGAATTAGATAATTATTAAACAATGGATTTCGTGTCAAGAGCATCTATTATGGCTGCAGCTGCTACGGTAAAAACACCTTCACATCAAGCTAGTACAATCGACCACTGTATCATTCCAGCAACGTCGGATGAAGATTTCGTAGTGACATTTCCTAGCGAAGTCAATGCGGACAAAGGGCCGTGCATTGTACTTGCCGTGTTTGATGGTCATGGAAAAAAATGTGAACCGGTGGAAGCGAGACAGTGTCTTGCGCATATTAAAGCGGCTCCATTGAAACAACTGTTGATGGAACCCGAACCGGTCGAAGCCATGGTCGAGTATTTGAAACAAAAAGAACACCAATATAATATTTTGACGGGTGCAACCATGGCCATGGCGCGTATTTATCCGGCGAGCGGTCTTGTCGAAACATTCTGCATGGGAGATTCTAAAGCCGTCGTTTGGGTCAACGGTGAAATAGTATATGAAAATGTCGAACACGTTTCAACCAATCAAGATGAACTTGCGAGACTACGCCAACTGTATGAAGTCATATCATATGAAAAACCGATTGGAAATCGTCAGGAAACGTTGTCACCGGATGAAATCACCATGATTCCATCGCCGTATGTTGTCTTTCCCGGAAACATTCCCCTCGCGCCCACCCAATCGCTCGGGCATTTTGGCAGAACTGGTTGCAAACCATGTGAGGGTATTATCAATTTTGATCCAGCGCGCGATGTAGTTCAGGTCGCGGTGTATTCTGATGGTATTGCCGACGTGACATCCTTGCATTGTCCGGAGGACCGAACCCTTGTTGGAACTCAGTCTGCAACCGTGATTGCCGAAACGGCTCGTCGGCGTTGGTCCCAAGAGTGGAAGTATTATGGGTATGCCAGGAGTATGCAAGTGAAACAACCGCGCGCGGAAACGTGGGCTGCGGATCGCGATGAGATTATGCGCGTGATTACGCCGACCATTGGACCATTCCCGTCAGGATGTCGCGATGACATTGGGGTAGCGACGTGGACAAATCGGTCAGCTAGCGAAAGTTGCGCAGGTGGTGGTACTGTTCCAACTGATGCTATTGTTAATCCGTAAGTAAACTACTGTACTACAATTGTAGAATCATATAAATAAACTAAAATGTAGCAAGATAGACTTGTAGATAGTAGATGAAACAAAAATAGTATGAGCAAAATATCTTCCGAAATCAATACTATTTTTGCTGATAATGAAAAAGGCGATTTGATACGATTTATTGAACAAAGACAACGAATGAATGCGTATCACATTCGAATGCGCTATCTATTTCATACTGTACAATGTACATCCATGTTTATCACCACATTTGCAGTTGGCTATTTTACACCTTTGTGCATTGAAAATGCACATGGTAACGTTGCCTTTTCACTCATTTCACGCCCACTTGTGGGCGTTTTGAATGAGAAAAGGTGTAATAATAGCAGCGAATGTACGGGTCAATATACAACCCATTATCAAAATGTTATATGGTTTGGAATAGGGTTGAATATGTTGGCAACACTAATACAGGCATATGAACACGTGAATCAGTCGGTTTCTAAGAAAATGTTGAATGATATCCGGATGATCAAAACGGGGAAATATATTGACGAATCGGATTATGCGGATTCCAAGAGAAATGTTTCGACAAAACCGAGTGGCGACAATGTATAAACCGACCAATATAGTGCGTTTGCTTGTCTAAATATAGTGTTCATTCTTTGTATGATGTGCCAACATGAAAATCGTCGCCTTGTTCATTATTCATATTGGAAAATATATACATGACGTCAACGACCTGTTGTATACGAAGAACATTTTTATTGATATCTCTATCTGAATGAAGTATGGGCATTTGTATTCCAATAACATAGAGATAATTTCCAAGAGAATCACATACTGGATTCATGGAAAGGAGATTGTAAAAGGGGGTTCCGTCTTTTTTATGATTCGTAATAATAACACTGATTGGAACACTATTTGCTAGACAATTTGTCAATGTCTTATATTGAAAGACTTCATCGAACCGCGGAATATCGGGTTGTAAGAGATTACAGTTTTTACCGATGACTTCGCTGCGGTTATATTGTGTCACGAATTCGAATTTGCGGTTCACATAGATAAGGGGGAAACCGCGATGGCTAGGTTTTGCAATACTGATGGAAATCGAAATGGGCATATATTCGGCCAAACAAATGGTCCGTTTTAACCAATTATATTCGGATCGAGATTTCGAAATGCCTTCAAAAAAATCGAAGGAACGAGTCATTGTTTCGAATGATTCGACGATGGATTCTTTCATCGATTCGCTAATTTGGGCAAGAATCGAAAAGTGTTTCATGATTCGCCCAAGTTTATCTTTTGCCACTTCTTTGGAAAACTGCGTTTTTGTCAGCATATTTAATTGGCTATGGATATAGTTGCAATGGATGAAAAAGGTGGGATGGATTCTATTACGGTTACTGTTTTCGCGACGATGCGACGATGTGTGAATCATGCTAACCTGTGGTATGCGGGGTCTTGTCCAAATGCAACGGTAGATGGATTGTAAGCAAGACGTCGTATTTGTTTTTTCTTTTGCTTCAACAATGTTACACGTTCCTTCTTCTTCTTCATGATCGGCACTATCATTATTTCCCATTTCCAAGATGTTGATCAAAGTGTCGACCATATTAAAAAAGGAACATTTCATGAAATCCGGTACATGTTCAATATGAAATGAAAAAAGATGTTTTATGATATTGCCGCATAATTGGTGTGGTTCTTTGGTAGTAAAGAGGTCATTCTCAATACCATCAGCAATGGTTCGATCCAATGTGTAGATCTTTGTAATCAGAGAAAATGGTGGTTCCAAAACACCTTTGTGATAATGGTATGTGAAATTATGAAACATGTATTGCAACTGTAGAAAGAATTCCGATTCGCTCTTCGCGAGGATTTCGAGGATTTGTTCTTCCTCCGGTGATAATAGGTTCATTTCTTTTACATCCTAAAAGAAATGATACATAGAAAATAATCGCTGCATATATGGTCACAACATTGAATACTGTTTTACAATTCTAGTCATGGAGCGTAAGTCTATTTTTTCGCGCGTGTTTTACGTGCCTTTTTTCCTTTTTGTTGTTTACGCATTTTCTTTGGTTTTCTGCGGTGTGTTTTGCGTTTACCACCTGGACCTGGACTTAGATATACGGGTTTTTGTCTAGATTGCATAAAGGCCTCTCTATCTAGTTCATCGTGATCTGTTTCGTGACCAAAAAAAGTTCCAACAGTTTTGCTAGTAGCTTTTTGTATAGATGCCTGTGGTTTTCGTCCAGGCGTTAATTCATGAACCGTATTTTCGTGTAATTCAATTTCTTCGCGTGTTAACCTTTCAATATTTTTTCGATTTCATTCAATTTGCGTATATTCTGTAATAATGTTAGTTCATTTTGTAATGTATCTGCTTTTGGTCCTAACTTATCTTCATTATCCCTATAATAGGTTGTTATTTCATCTTCTTTGGATTTACACCGATGAAGATTTAAATCCGCACCCTTTGGGTGCGTTTTAACTCATTTATCGGCAACGTTTCCCTTGAAGACTGAACCGCCAAAGGCGGTTTATAATCTTCAAGGGTGTAATTAACGTATCTAACTCATCAGAAGATTTTCCAAGCAATTTGTTTATTTTTTCTTGTAACATACTTTTATCAGACTTAATATGAGATGTCAATACATTACGTTGCTGAATCAATTCTTCCATTGATATTGGCGCACTATTAGATGCTGGTGATTCACGAACCTTTTGTGTACTATTATGCTTAGCTGCTGCGTATGTTAATTCTTTGGGAGGCGAACTTGACGGCGGTGGCAGACGTTTCTTTTATGTACTCATATTATCACTTATATATACTGAGATATTACATTGCAAATATTATAATAATTATCCAAAGAGTATAAACGCAATCCAACAATGATTCTAAATCAATCAGAAATGAGACTATTTCAATTATCCGCCGCACTAAGCACACTTTCGCATGTCCGACCCACCATGATTATTCCTCCTCAAAAGTTGTGCAAAGATTGCAAACATTTTCGACCCAATACGCGCGAATGTTCCCACTTTGGCGATGTAGATATGGTCCATGGAAAACATAGCTACACCTATGCCAGTACGGCGCGACTGAGTGAAACCAAATGTGGCAAAGAGGCGAAGATGTTTGAAGAAAATCGTGCTAAAATACTGACGGTCCCTTATTATTTTATGAAGGACAATTGGTTACTCGTTTTCGTTTTTGGAATGTACGGAACCGTATTTGTAAAAATGGCATTATGGTCGTGTCAACGATAATTCAATACATAGTTGATAGTTCGACCATTTTTTCAAAAACATGATCTTTTCCTATCGAAAAGACCATTGCAACGTTTTCCGGAATAAGAGTCGCGCGTTTTTTTGTGACGGGTTCCGATGAAATGCAGGTGTTGTTACCGTCGATATCACTAATATAGAGTGAGTTGGGGGTTTGTTTTTTCGGAAAATCGGCGGCGGCGGCGGCGTCATACAACAAATATCGCGTGACCAAGATGTGCGTTTTGTTTGCAAAGACAATATTACCGGCAAATTCGCGAATACTGGCGTTTTTTAGGATGGAGACGGTTCGTTGAAACGCTTCAATCAAGGAATTTGCATGGTCTTTGAAGTGTGACAACTGCGTCGTCTTTTCCGATTTCATCTGTTCCGACAACTGCATCTTTTCTAAAGATGTTAGAAACAAATAAAACAACACTTCTGTATCAGTATTCCCCTTGATCGCGGGTCGGAATTTCGGTAAAATGTGTTTCGCCAATGCTGATCGAATCGAGGGTGTGAATCCATGTATTTGACCATTGTGCATAAACACTTGATTTTTATAGTGAAACGGATGCGTATTTTCATAGGCAACAGCCATTCCTTTGCTCGCACTTCGAATATGGCCCAATATTACTGGTGATTCTGCTACGGTTTCCAAAACGCGGTCTATATCCGAATCTTCTTTGGAAATATGGGGTTTTTTATAAACGGACCATTTATTGGCGTCATTATTTTGTGTTTTTTGGTAAGCAAATCCAAACCCATCGCAATGTTGGTGTAGATCGCGCGGATTTTGGACACCTGGTGTGGTCTTCTTGACATGGATCGATTGTGCTAAAAAGCTTTCCAGTAATGATACTGTATTTTTTTTCGGACCCTCTTGGTTTTGTAGCAATAAAAATAAACGACACATTGGTTTGTCTTGTTGTATTATGATACGATAACATAATACAAGAAATAGCGTTGAAATGTTGTGTTAGTATGTTCTTCTATATTTGCGATTGCGCCTAGATTTTCTTCTTTTTTGGGATACAGATTTTTTACCACCACGTTTATTCATTTTCCTAGATGAACGTTTTCCACCTTGAGAAAGAGGAAGATCAGCATCTTCAATATCATCTATTTCCCCAGCAGTATATGGCATTTCTTGATTGTTTTGGTTAAAAATAAATTTATTGCTATTCCAATCCCAACGTACATAACGGATATTAACATAATCATGTAAATCACCGTCACGAGCAATGCGTATATTTACATTTTTAGCAAGGGAATTTTTTAAATTACTCAAATAATTAGCTACGGCTGCATGTTTACGACGATATCCTTCATCGCCACGTAGTTCAATACCATTTTCATCTACAAAGTAATTTGTACGAAAAGTGTGATTCATTTTTCTTATATATAATATAATAATATTTAATTCTATAACGATTGATTATCCATCGCGAATATCATTCACATCAATGCCGTCATCAAAGTCCTCTTCCGGTGATATCTCGGGCACTTCGCCTCCCATATCATCAAATTTGATGCGAATTCCCGACCACAAGCCATTCTTCTCCCGGCCATAGCGCTTGTTCATCTGCTCATACATGTCCTTTGGACTAGGATTTCGCGTTCCATAGTTCTGCTGGTACCACACCTTGAATTCTTCGGCCAACTGGGTCTTGCGAACATGTCCGCCCGCATCGATGGCAATGCGATCGCGCAAGAACTCGGCAATATAGTCCTGTTTCTCCCTGTACGAATTGCTCGACGCCATCACCATGGGACAGTCCTTGACCAGTCCGCCCGTTTCGACCGCTCGTTGTACCAGCATCGACGCAAAGACCTCTTGCCATGCGGGGAATTTCTTGACCAATTCGCGATCCAATAAATACTGATAGGGTTTGTCTATATCACCCTCGACGGGATTTTCTGTGAAGAGCGACATGAAATCAACGACGCGAATACGACGCCATGTACCATGATCTCGACTCTTGATCTCCATAAATTCATTCGAACACAAGACCAATTTGAACTGCGGAACAAACTCGACGGGCTCCAACATGTAGGGCGATCGTGCCTTGATCGGCTCCACACCACTGACCAACTCTTTCATCTGTGCCTCGTAGATCTTCTCTCCCTTGTTTGACTCCTGCATGACGGCATATCGCGTCCCTTTCATTGCCACCACTTCGGGTGCCAAACCGCCGATGCGCCCACGAGGCTGGGTCAACAAACTGACTGGCACGGCGACTTTGTATGTTCCCAAAACGCGGCCCATCAGATCCGTCAAGACCGATTTGCCATTTTGTCCATCGCCAATATACATGTTAAACGTCTGATTGACGGACGAGGTTCCAATAAGGGTCGATGCCAAATGATCCCACATGTAACGATTGAGATCGGCCACAGGAAAGAGTTTGTGCATGAAATCCTCGATTTCTGCGACCACGACGGCATCCTTGACGGGATCGACCTGATTGTAATCGAGATTGGTCGTCTTGGTCAAATAGTCCTCCGGCTTGCCCTCGCGGAATTCCTTGTTTTCGAAATCAAAGACGCCATTGTTGAAACACAAGAGGTATGGATTGTTGTCCATCTTGTTCAAGAAAAGCGGATCCCAAAACAGCTCCTTTGCCTCCGTCATGATGTTTTTCTTGTCATTGGTCCTGGCCAAGGAACTGCATATATCGAGAATCTTCTGCGCCTTGATCTGCATCATCTTGTGTTTATCATTCTCCGGCTCGACATGGGTCGCCGATTCGAACAGTTGTTGCGCCTTTTCTTGGAACAAATCGCGCAATTCGATCGAGATGGCTTTGCGCAAGGTGGTACCCGAATCGATCTCGACCCATCGATTCTTGACAAACTGATACCAAATATTGGCCTTGATGCTGACACAGACATACTGATCCTTGTACAGATAATGGAGGATTTGCGCAATATCGAAATCGCCGCAACGCCCATTGGTCGAGCTCTTTTTGTCTTCGCCCACTTCGATCTTGATCTTGTCAAACATACGGTCAATAGCATAACTCACGCTGTTCATATGGACCTCGTCGAATTCCTTGCGAGCATCTTGTTTGGCCCAATACATGATGGATCGCTCTGTGAATCCGTTTCCGGCATTGACCTTGAAGGTGAGCCACATGTCGCACAGGTCCGAAATGGTGGAATAATCAAATGTGGGCGATTTTGCACTAAATGCGAGCCATGCGACGAGCATGCGATCATTGAAATTGCGCAGGGCCCATCCGACGCGGATCCATTTGCTATAGGATCCCTCGCCATAATAGCTGACAGGCAGAGCCATGGTATATCCATACGTCTCACGCATGACATATTCGGTTTGTCCTAAGGATTCTAGAAATCGATCAACGGCGCATCGCATGTCCTCCGAATTGCGAATGAGTCGAAGTTGGGTTTGGTCTTGTGCTGACATGCCCGAGCCCGCCAATCTGCTAACGGGTCTTGGTGCAGCACCAGCACTGCTAGTACCAGCACCGCCGCCGGCTGCCGCCTTGGCCTTGTTGTACTCTGCCAAAAACATATTTTTGAAGAAATAGACGGGATGGTCGCGATAACGGACCGACAATTTGGGAAATGTCTCGACCGAGAGCCAATCTGCGTGCCTGGCCGGGTGGGGCTTCCAAATGGGCTCGCCATCCTCACCATCCACCGTAATATCATATATTTGTGTCAATTTATAGGGTTCATGTAGCGGTTTGCGGGAACCATAGAGCTGCCAGTTGGTATATCCGATGGAAATGCCCTCGTCAAAGACGTCGGACCACTGGTTGATGAGGGGAAAATCGCCCCAGGCCTCGGCAATCAAGGGCATGACGCGTTTTCGCAATAGCTGCTGCACTGTGCGGTCAGCTTGTAGACCGATAATCACATGAATGCCGTCCTTGGTCATGTTTTTGGCTTCCACGCGATTGAGGTGTTCTTTTTCGAAGATATAAATTTGGAAAGCAGTCTCACTATCGAACTGAAAGATCTCCTTCAATTCGCCTAAATAGATCTCGACCAGGTCATTCAGATGGTCGATGGTATACACACGACCGGCGTCATGGTCGAGTGCAAAATGGAGGTCGAGGTCGACGGCGATGCAGCCGCCGGAGGAGAGCTGGGCCTCGGTCAAGTATTCGGGCAAACCGCGACTGACGACTTCTTTATAATAGAGGGGCAGAAACGTCGACGCGTATTCCGGGTCGGAAATTTTATAGGAACCACCGTAAATGTTGGATGCCTTGTTGGCGATCCGGGTATTCGTCGGCTGTGTTCCCATGGCATCTTGTTTCTGAAAGGTATGTTTTATGAGATAATCTTGGAATGAGTTTCGCGTCTGAACGAGAGCATGATTCCCGCGAGACATGATCTCTCGTTGTGTATAGTATTGGGACATATTTATGTCCTTTGTTGGATTCAATTTTTCCGGTATTGAAAAATACAGGAAAAATAACGCATATTCTACCGTTTATATTTTATAGAATAATTATGTCGCAACTCATATACCTCGCTTTTTTCAGCATACTTTTCATCATTCATCAGTTCAGTCAATAATTGAATTCCTTCATCGCATCTATTTGTATGGAAACATGCTCTCGATAAATCAATATTGATATTTTTTCCATATGACATTTCATTTACAAATAACCCATATTTCGATTTTACTGCATCTAGATCCATACTTCGAGCCATTTTTAAATTGAAGTATCCAAGTTCATAATTTGACTTATTATTAAAAAATAGTCCAAGTATACAATAGGGTTCTGCCCGATCCTCGTGAATTTTAATTGCCTTGATTATAACGTCCACAATTTGATCATCCGAATATTGTTGTAATTCAATCATACACAATGCAATATGAATGTGTGATTCATATATTTCTTCGATCCATGTATTTTTTAAACGAATGTATAACGAATACCATTCAAGAGCATTCTTCCACTTTTTGCAATCGAAATAACTCTGTGCAGTGTAAAAACATGACCTACTATTTAAATTATCTTCATCATCATAAAGAGTTTCGTAAAATTGCGCCTTTAATTTTACCGCATCATTGTAATATTTTGTTGGATCATTACTTCGCGAGCCGGTATCTCTTGACCATATGTAAAACGATTCTTTTGTTAAATCGCCGCGTTCTAAGTGTGATATATTGTCAATGCAATTGAAAGCATTATGAGCAACCCCACATACTTTCCATCTATAATTGCTATTGAACACTAAATGATCTTTATATAAACACGATCCTCGTTTAATATTAATTGAATATGACAATTTATTCGCATAATCCGTATCCGGTATGATAAATTCTCCAACGCATAGATCATCTGAATCAAAATGGATAAAGAAATCTGTTTTTTTGTAACAGCGATTAAATAGCAAGGTCTTGTTATGACCAAAATTAACCCATTCGTCGACGTGTAATTCGCCTGGTATGTTTTTTTCTTTGAAAAAATCGAGGACGATTTTACACGTTCGATCAGTTGAACCCGTATCACAAACAATCCAATAGTCTATATATTTGTATATACTTTCCAATGTCTCTTTTATACAATGCCCTTCATTCTTACACATGGTAGCAAAACATATAGTTGGTTTTTTTACTATAGTATTACTAGACGATGCCGATGGATCAATCAAGAGAGGAGATGATATATTTTTCTCACTATCTTCATATTTATATGCAATCGGGTTATTTTTCAGCGGTAGTCTTTGGTCAACTTTGAATGTACACGGTTTCATTTATTAGATAATACCTAAAAGTATTTATATATAATTTTGTAAAAGTATATATAATAGTCTCAATTACAATGGACAGTGCTATTTTATCATGGGATTTAGACGTTAAATCATCGTCTATCACACAATCAACTGCACAGGCGTATATAAAAAATGCTTGTATAGCGAGCACAAAAATCGATTCTATATTTGCATTAGATATGTCAAAGGAGACGTATGGAATCATAGAAAAATTTGTCCATGATATTGCAATGTTCCATTTTCAGCGATTACAAATGAATATGGACGCAAATAAACACGTTACATTTTGGTTTAAAACGACTGAATGTCTAAAATGTAAAAATATGCATATGGATAAAGACAAATATGAATCGTTTATCTATAAAACGCACAATTTAAAACCCATACTTTCATGTATTACATACTTGACGGATAATAACAATCCAACAATCATTTCAAATATTGATAAGGATTCATACAATGCGCGCGATTTTACAAATAATAATACCAATTTGTGCTTCTCTTTTCCAAGGAAAAATAAACATGTATCGTTTGATGGGGGCAAGTATTATCACGGCGAATTGGGGCTTTATCCGATTGAATACGGCGATGAACGACACTTAATGGTTATTAACTTGTGGGATAGTGAAGTACCGCCGATGAAGATACCCTTTTTTAACGAATCTATATATTCCTATATAATTTATACGATTACAGGAAAACCAATAGAGGAAGTAGTCATTCCCAAAGAAGAATCGTTTATCGGTTTTAGGTCTACTACATCAAATACTATGAAAATACAATTAACCGCCCAACATTATCAATACATTTCATTTAAGGATTTTCTGAGAGATATTTTTTACGGCAATGCAAACAAAATGATGTCCAATTTTTTAACTATATTTGAAAATGATATACCATCTCGAGATGGATTGGTCATATTCGATCTGTCAACGATACACAGTTCATATAAAGATCTCAATTTATCGTGGGTATTGGATGCTAATGTAAAAAAGTGGGATATAAAGTTTTGCGTTCATCATGATGCAGCGAATCGTCAATTACAGTCATTGGCAAATTATCTTGATATATCAAATCATATAAAAACCACGTTTTTATTGAACCCTGCAATTTCTGACTATAGTATTGTTGAGAAATATGTCTACGACATAGCAATGTTTCATTTGAAACGATTAAATATTGAGTTCACTGACAATAAATATATTGAATTTTGGTTTCGAGCAAAGAAAACAACTGACAATTATATGCATTTTGATTGTGATGAATATAAAGAAAAGGTGGAGAATCGAATTTCAGTGCCATTTTTAACTTGTATTACATATTTGAATGATTCCGATAATCCTACTATTATAAGTAATATAAACCGTGAAGATCTGTCTAGTGGTAATGGTAATAATAATGATTCTATGTGTATATCATTCCCGCGCAAACACAAACATATTTCGTTTGATGGTGGCAACTACTATCATGGAGAGTATAATATGACAGAATCATCATCATCTATTATGAGCGATGATAGATATACACTTGTCATTAATTTATGGAATTGTGCACCACCATTGCACGTACCCTACTATAATAATGATTTTTACTCGTTTTTCATATTTCAGAGGACGGGACGACCGTTCGATAGTGAAAAATTTCAAAAATCGTCGGAGCTGTTTGCATTTCAACCGTATGATGAATTGTTGACAATTTCGGTAGAAGATAAAAACGCCGTATTTCAATTGGACAATGATAGCAGAGTAAAGTGCAAATTCGCGGATCCCTTAAAAATCAGTACATTATTGAGTAACGTAAATATGTGTGAAAATGATATGATTGTTGTACATTCTTGCCAAAAACCGGCTCTATCCGTCGACCGCCCCATGTTTCTACAAAATGATTTTTATAGCCCGGATATATGTAAAGAAATAATAACCGAATATAATAATTCGGTCTACTCCAAATCGTATACCATTTGCATTAACCCTCAAAATATTCCAATTATATTCAGACAATGTTTATTATCATTTGAATCGATATGCAATCATCTTCATGCGGACTTGAAGACAGATACCAGTGAACAAAAATACAATATCGACGAAATTATTATGTATAAACATTCATCCAAATTTGTTTGTTTTTTCCCAAGATTATGCGACAATCAATGTCTCGTTAATATTTTTTTGAATGAGAATTCAACCGACTTTACTGGCGGAGAGATGTATTCATCATATGAAAACATGGAATTATCGGAAACGCCATGTGCGTCTCAAAATAATACAATGATTTATACTTCTAAAAAAACACTATATATGCAACCAATGAGTCGCGGTGAAAGATATATTCTGACTCTTCTTGTTAGTATAATGTAGTGTCAAACCTTTGTGCATTTTCAATGCACATGGTAATGTTGCCTTTTAACTCACTCCACGCCACTTGTGGCGTTTGAATGAGAAAAGGTGTAAACATATTATGTTAGTAAAATATATAAAATAATATAACAGTACTATAGTATTTTATAGCATGGCTGAGAACTATATTTTTGAAATAGACAATGCATTATCAAATGAAATGTGCGATAATATAATTCACCTATATGAATTAAATTATAAGCTGCATCGCGATGGACAAATATTTGCAGGTGTCAATAAAAATGTGAAGAATACTCGCGACATGTTAATACCGAAAAATAATGATATATGGAAGAACATTGAAAAAACCCTATATGTCTCATTACATGAAGGGCTTAATAAATATTTGGATTCTATTCAAAAAGACGAATATTCCATCGGAAAAAATACGCCATTCAAAATGTTTGCTGGGTTTGAACTAACTATTGACTATTTTATGATACAAAAATATGAAAAAAATGACGGAAAGTATATTTATCATAACGATTCTAGACATGATATAAGCAATTCAAAATATCGTGTTATTACGTATATCTTTTATTTGAATGATGTAATAGAAGGCGGAGAAACGGAATTTTGGGCTACACATAGAATTACTCCAAAAAAAGGAAAGGTCGTTTTTTTTCCATCAACGTGGTCATACCCGCACTGTGGCAAGATGCCAATATCATCTGATAAATATATTATTACGGGGTGGTTCTATTGTCCGGCGCCCTAATATTCTGTTGAAAAGAAAAAGACTTGAAACAATCTACTTTCTTCAGGAGTTACTCCAAAATAATCCATTGACTTGTGAAAATTATTAGCATTGAAAATAATGAGTCTATTAAATAGATTTCCTACAGAATCAACGGTTTGCCATTTTGTCATATCTCTACAATATTTTGTAGTTTCCGCCTTATTTTTTAGAATAATTTGATCTTCCAAACATCGAGTACCGTCCACAAATTTATAAAAACTAGTTCCCGATGTTACGGGTGCATCCGGTGTTAAATATACAATTGCAGACCATGACTGATTTGCATTTGAATCATAATTGTCTACATGAATCCATGAAGAATTATTTGACGTTGCGAATTGAAAACTACCATTATCGTTATCAATCGATTGTTCCAAATTAAAATTTACTATTTTACCACCAAATGGATAAATATAGGTTTGTATAGTTTCCAACAGTTCCGTAGTCGCAAACGATTTTGAACGTTTTCCTGGAAAATATTCTTTGGAAACAAATTCTTGACTTAACGCAAATTCTCTTACATACATAGGATCTTCGTAAAAATTTTCAATAACAATCAAACTACATTTAGGTGATTTTTTAGAATGATGAATGGTGGTCTGCATTGTTATAGATATAAATAGTAGATTGTAATTACATTTATATTTTTTTGTGTAAAATTATGTAAAACTTTAACATGGTATACTATACATGTCAGATTTTTATTCTTATAAAGGAACCCCACTATCAAGTATCTTTAGAACCGCTGGTACAAGTACGGTAGATACCTCAAAATATAATGGTGCAGGAGGCGGTATAAAGTATATTAACACCACAAATCCTTATGAAAAAATAGATAGTGCAGTCGGAATAACTATAGGAAATAGCGATATAACTACACTCGGGGTTGCTGCTCCATATACGCTAGTTACGTCTACAAATGATACGGGAACAATTAGTATACCTTCATGGTGCGATTCAATAAAATTTAAGATAACGAGTACAATGGGAGCTCAAGGCGCTCAAGGTGCTGGAGGTGCTGGAAGTCAAGGTGGTCAAGGTGGTGATGGAGGTGCTCAAGGTGCGATTGGTCCTGATAATAATGCTTCATGTAATTTTTCAGACAATGGGCAAAATGCTACGCGTCAAAAAGGAGGCGGTGCCGGAGGTGATGGTGGTGCTGGAGGTGATGGTGGTGCCGGAGGTGCTGGCGGTGCCGGAGGTGCTGGAGGGGATGGAGGAAATGCAATTTCTTCTTATGTTTCAACTTCATATGTATTTACACCGGGTTCTGTATTAAAATATGTAGTAAGTGATAATGGCCCATGTTCATTCCAAATAACAAATTCAACTCAGTTGATTACATACTCTTCTATTACTGCAAATAAGGGTGCTCAAGGTGCTCAAGGTGCTCAAGGTGCTCAAGGTGCTGAAGGCAAACAAGGTGCTCAAGGTGCTCAAGGTGCTCAAGGCAAACAAGGTCCAGGTGGGTGTGGTGATCCAGGTAGTGCACCAGCATCAACCATACAAGGTGCTCAAGGCAAACAAGGTGCTCAAGGCAAACAAGGTGCTCAAGGTGCTGCCGGTATTGGAGGCACTTCGGGTACAATAGTAACAAGTGGTAATGTAAGTGTTAGTTTAACAAATTCACAACAAACAGATACCGCAGGATCATTGTATGTTTATTTTTTCAAAACCTAATTTTAATTAATTTATCGGTGTAAATGTTCAAGGGTGTAAATAATACAAAAAATTGAATCCGTCTAAAAGTATATAAACCAGTGGGCATACTATATCTCACTCTTTCTTATAAACCTACACACAATCTCAACAAAAGACCATGAAATTCTGCGAACAATGCGACAACATGTACTATATCGGCATCAATGAAAAGGACTCCAATCAGCTGACGTATTATTGCCGCAATTGCGGACACAAGGACGAGAGTATCACGGCCGAGGGCGTCTGTGTGCTAAATACCCAATTGAAGCAGGGGGAGCAGAAGTTTAACCATATTGTGAATCAATATACCAAATTGGATCCCACGTTGCCGCGCATTTATTCGATGAAGTGTCCCAATCCATCCTGTACGACCAATCAGGGTACAAGTTCAGGTGCTAGTGCTAGTGCTAGTGCTAGTGCAGTCGAGTCGAAAGAAACCGGTTCATGTGAAGTCATTTACATGCGATATGACGATGACAATTTGAAATACTTGTATATTTGTGTCACGTGCGATACCATGTGGAAGACGGATGAGGTCAAGTGAGCGGTGGGTAACTAACCCAAATATGCTATATTGTATTGTACGTTTGCTGGCTAGTATAATTATATTTTTTTATATTATAGATAATAACATAATTATGGCATTTAGTAGTTTCAATAGTATAAACAATTTTATTAATAAAAGAAAATTGGCTGCTACCCAGTCTATACTTTTTAGCGGCGCGACATCGCAAACTGTATCAACAAAGACACAATATACATTCACGGGAAATGGAACTATTACTTTTGCATCTAGAACAACAATTCTTGTCGTACTTGTAGGTGGGGGTGGGGGGGGGGGGGGTAACAATTCTTATTATAATTATGGCGGTGGTGGTGGCGGGGGAGCTGGAGTATATTATAATGCATCTTATACATTTCCTGCTGGCACATATAGTGTGACAATTGGCTCAGCCGGTTCAAGTAGTAATAGCGCACAATCGGGAGGCGCTGGAGGAAGCAGTACCATTAGTGGAACTGGAATAACAACAATTACTGCAACGGGTGGCGGTGGCGGTTCGCCTGGTGACATAGGAAATGCAAGTGGTGGAGGTGCAGGTACTGCAAGTGGTAGTAGTGCTATTTCAAGTGGAACTGGTGGAGAGGGTGGAGCGGGTGGAGGTGATACCAGTAACGGAACAAACAACACTGGTGGAGGTGATGGTCCATATGTTCCCGCATTTGGAAATTTTTCAACAAACACATACTATAGTGGCGGAGGTAAAGGCGGAAACAGTATATTTAATAGCAATCCAGGTGCTGCAGGAAATGGTGGCGGCGGTTATCAAAACTCCAGTGCTACGTATTATGGTGCTGGCGGTGGTGGCGGTAATGGTACTCTTGGCGGCGAAAGAGGAGGTGGTGCTGGATATAAGGGTATTGCCATTTTTTATTTGTAATACCCCCTCCCCAAAAAATTGATTCCATTATTTTGTATTTGTCCTACAAAATAATACAAACACACTTATATATAAACTTTTATAATTTACCATGTCAAAATCAAAAGCCGCCGCTACTACCGTTCGTGAATATGCAGATGAAGAGGAAGAGGATATTTTGTCCGTCGATTCTGATGCAAACCCATCCGATGCAGAAGAGGAAGAGGAAGAAGACGATGAAGAGGAAGTTCGAGCGAGAACGAAAAAGGTAGCCGTAAAAAAGGCCGCGGTGGATGAAGATGAGGACGATGAGGATGAATCCGTCGGCGACAATGACTCGGTCGCATCCAGCGATGAGGACAGCGCATATGGTTCCGATTTGGAACGCGAACCAGTGAATAAAAGTGGCGTCGGTGTTGGGGTCGGTTCGGCCGAAGGCAAATTCGCGTTTGATTTAGACGAATTCGCCGACGATGGTGAAGACGATGATGAGGACGACGAGAATTATCTGCAAAAATTCGACGAATCAACCAAGAGCAATATCATATCGCAATATCATCCGGAACTCCAGGTCCATAATTATGACGAGGTCGATGCCCTCTCGCGAGTTGTCCGCAATGAGCGCGGTCTCATCGTCGACCCCCTTCATAGAACCTTGCCCTTTATCACAAAATATGAAAAGGCGCGTATTTTAGGCGAACGCGCAAAACAGTTGAATAGTGGCGCCAAGGCCTTTATCGAATTGGACGAAGGTATGATTGACGGGTATTTGATTGCACTCAAGGAGTTTGAAGAGAAAAAGATTCCGTTTATCATTCGCAGACCTTTGCCAGGGGGCGGCTGTGAATACTGGAAGTTTCGCGATTTGGAAATATTATAGAGGGAAAATATATATAATACATTATCGGTTTGTTCATTATCTAACAATGGCACCTCGCAAAACGTATAGACGCAACAAAACAAACAAACGTGGTGGTACTAATAATAAAACATTGCGTAAAATAAGAGATCTTCCTAGAAATGCGTATCGCTCAACAGCCGCATTTTTATCACAAGCTGCTGAAAACATTAGTGTAGGTCTTGGTCAACCAAGTGCAAATGTTAGTAATCAACGTACTTTTATTGTTCCTGCTCAAGCTAAAAACTATAATAAAATTAAACCTAAGAGTAAGAGTAAGAGCAAGGGCAAATAAATATAGACTATCATGGTTAGCGGGTTCTACGACCAGCGATTTGTCGCGAAACCTCGAATTCATAGGTGATATAGATGACATGCATGATGATAAACGCCCGTTTGCGCATCAAGGCCTCTATATGTTTGGTCGGGCACTTGATATCGCGGTACGTCTCGTACATTTTGACTATTTTTTCTATACAGTCGGCCTTTCTTTGCGCGGTTCTGTGATATAGTTTATATCGAAGATCAACGAAGAATTTACTCACCGTCTGTTTTACACGATTGGTCTTGATAGAATGTGACGACTCGTGGTGTTCGCCATGGAGCCGGGTTATAAAATACATGGCAAAGATTTGGTTCATCATTTTGCGCAACTTTGGCATGCGCAATATGGAAAGGAGTTGACCCATGGTCTTGCCCCCATATTTACATTCGGCCACTGCAATTCGTGTGGTAAGAGGGAAATACGATTGGATGACGCCAACCACGTCTTCGGGTAAATTGGCAACGGGCAAAACTTGGAATTGGTCTGTATAATACTGGCGCATACGAATATAGTCGACCTGTTTGAGTTTCACTTCGCAAAGCTGCGCCATGAAAACGCCCACATTTGCAATATATAGGTTTGCGAGATGGACCCATTGTTCCACCATATTGATGTCGGTTTCATTGTCATAGACTTCGGTCGAAACACTCGGCATGATGGACTTTAGGGTGCGTAGTATCTTGGCGTCGGTCAATGTTGGCGGAACCTTATCAGAAAAGAGTGTCTTTAGTTCTCCGAAAATATCGTGGTGTATGGTTGTTATGGTTGTGGTTGACATGTTTTATGTTTGCAGTGGTTCTTTGATACTTACTATATCTAACCAATAAAAATAGATCAATTTTACACCGATCAAACGAAAATAGCAACTACGATCACTCAGTTCTAATTTTTCCAGTGTTTGCCGCAATCCAAACACGTGATGAAAATCGTCGCGGGCTCATCCGCACTGCGTGTTTGCATTTCGTAATAGGTGCATCGTTTCGACCGACACTTTTTGCAGGTAAACATATCGGTGGATGCCTCGACATTGCTCGTGTATTTTGATGCATCGCGCTTCACCTTTTTCTCAATCATGGCGACCCAGTGTTCGGGGCGCATTTCTTGGTGCGTCATAAATGCCAATGTCTGTGCAGGAACTTCCTTGTTGCGAACTTGTTCCAAGAGGTCAGGGTGTTGCAGATTTAGATAAATGGTTCGCAAACGATCGACATAGATTTGAACAAAGAGCGGATTCTCCCACTTTTTCACAATCTTGCGTTGTCCGGCCTCTTTGATTGCATAATTATAGACGCCTTTTTCCATGTTGGTCGCCAAGACCATTGTTTCATCACTGGATACTGCAGTTTCATCGGATGATAGTATAGGCACAAACTTTGCCCGGATATTTTCGCGAAATGTGTCGGGGTTGGAAATCTGCATGGTTCTTCTATATCTTGTCTTTCCTCTATGTTTTTATCTTGTTTCACCAATTTGAATCAATTTTCTCATGAGCAACTATGGAACCATGAGAAAATTGAAGCTCTTTTTCTTTATACTATCATGTGTATCCATACAACCAACCATTAAGATAATACCATTTTACCGCGCGTTTATCAAACCACGTCGAAAAACAATGACAACCATTCCCCTCATTGCCGTGCCCGACTGTTTTGTCCATCCAACCATGAAATTAAACAATGGCAAGGATGGGCATGGCGAGCGCCGTCTTTATACTGGCGACAGCCATTCTACAAACCAGCGCACTACACAAAAACCATGGCTTCTTCAATACGATCCCGCATATATGGAAATATTTGCGTCCTATTTGAATGAGTCTACGCATTTTTCGAAAGAGGTCGCTGACCGATGCGCCATGGTGGAAGCCGCCATTCGCGAATGCGAGGGAAAGGAGTTTCGCGTCGTGGAACAAAACGGCAAACAAGATGTGTGTCGGTATTATGTGGGTCCGGAGAAGACCACGAAAGAAAATGTCCAATTGTTTGATCTGTTTCGCAAAACGTTGGTGGCAAAACAGGTCTCTCTTTTGCTCGAAGAAATGGAAGATCACTTTCTATGTCGCGTCTTGACAAACGAGGCTGCGGCTGCTGGGTTAGTGCAAGGAAAAACGAAACATACAAAGTCATCAAGTGCGTCGGAAGAGTGCATTCAATATAGAGCGCGTACATTGGGGATTGAAATCCAAACGGAAAAGAATGGCGGCGAATTTCAGTTGCGCAATCCGAAAAACGGCTACTTTTGGCCAGTGGACGGGTACCACAATTGCGCCATTCATCGATGTGACGGAACTGCCGATGCACCCTGTCCTCATCACAATCATTTATGGGAATTTCAGGGCGATTATTGGCACGGAAACCCGCAAAAGTATTCAGGCGACACTGGATTTCACAATACGACCTACTCTGCAAAACATGCAAAGGATGTGGCCAAGCACGAGTTTTATGGCGGGGCGGGATATACCGTCAATGTCATTTGGGAGAGCGAATGGACGGCGGAGAAAAAAGCGATCAAGGCGCGAGGCGAAACGTGGTTGGCCAACAACTAATACAAAAAATAAACATATGATAAATAAACATTAGAACTTAGACATTAGACATTAGACCTTTTTACACATAGTCTTCCTCTGTTAGTTCGCTCGTACAATCCAAATATTGTGCTGCTGTACTAGCAGGACCAGCAGCAGCAGCGGTCTGTGTTTGTACAAATATATTGGCCGAAATCGTTGGTAAAGCTGCAGCAGCCCCCGACTTTTTTGGTGCCGCCTTTTTTGCAGCCGGCTTCTTTGCGACAACAGGTTTCTTCTTCTCTTCGGAACAAGTAGATGACGTTTCACTTGCGTCAATATAGTCATCGTCCGATTCATTGTCACTTACGACAAATCCATCTTTAGCATAACCGCCAGTGGTCTTGGGTAAATCGGCATCGACATCATTCTCATCCGTGCTCTCTTCTTCCGAGTCGGCCGAGCCAATGTCTTCAAAACCACCAAACAAATGTTCATATATAGCGGTCCATTCACTCGATGTCAAGTTTGTCGCATTACCGCCTGCATTGTTGACAAGGACACATGTTCCGAAAAACAGCGTAGTATCAATGGGTGGCGGGAAATCATACTTGTTTTCTTGACCCGCCTTTCCCGTTTTTTTTCCATAGACGGAAATATGATAGGTTTTTGCCGTCGCGGATAAAGTAATCGGCGACCATGTGGTTGCACAGGTAAAGTGTTCGGCGCTCTTGAATCCCGCCTTTTTATAAAGATCTTCTTCCTTATATTCCTTTACAGCAAGCTCCTTGATTGTGCCAGTCTTGTCAATGAGTAGAATCGTAGTAGAAGGCATGTTGTTTATGATGGTTATATAGTACAGATGCGTTTAATTTGTTTTAGCAAGACATTTCTTGATTCAATTTTTTATCGATACTATACTATATAGTGTTTGTTATTATTGATTCATTGTTTCCATGTCTACCAAAAAGTACGAATTTTCCAAGAAACGTAGAAATGGGACGATGCGCAAAAAGATGAAGGGTGGAATATCTTTGGATCCGAGAACATGGTTTTCTTCATCTGCGACATCAACTGCCCAAGTCCCTGCTGTACAACAACCCTCAAAACAATCATGGTCTGAATGGTTTAATTCTCTTGGGAAAAAAAAGGAAACTGCACAAGGCACACAAGCTGTACCTGCAGCATCTGATGCACCTGCTGCACAAGTTGCACAATCTGCACCTGCTATATCGGGACAACCAAATCAAGCCGGTGGAAAGCGCAAGAACAAACGCTCGCGCAATTCCAAGAAATAAACAATCGACCCATCAAACATTAGTTATCGACGGTTCGTTCAAACAATCGATAACTAGTACCAAGATATACAAAGAATGTGGACACTTTTTAAACCCGTGTTTTTATCCATACTGATCATTGCTCTATTACATTATTTAGTCAATTATTTCAAAGATACGTATACCACAAAGAAAACAAAGGATGTCATTGGGTTTCATGTCCAAAAATACAAAGATATTTTAGACCAATACCAAGAAACGCAAAAAATAAATGAATCTGCGATTCCACCGCAATCCGAATCGGCCACCCATTTTTTATCAGAACAAGAAAAGATGGCCATGAGCAATGATTTACACCAATTTTTGCAAGAACAAATAACAAACACTATTTGATCAAAAAGAATATGTCTATACTATAAATAAATGTCCGCCCCGGTTTCATTAGAGGATATTTCACCCATTACTGAAGCATCACCATCAGAATTACAAATATCTCCCATTGTTTCTAATTATACGGACCAAGATTTCATACAAGATTCCATTTTTTTCGACGGTATTTCGCTTGAACCCATTTCTGATTTTATTTCCAAACATCATAAACAACTTCGTGTGCCAAACAATGAAGACATCTTTGGATTCCAAAGAAATCAAGCAAAATTAATTTATCCCATGGATTCCATGTATCACGTCAAAAAAATACAGGCCTATGGCAAACCATTTGAAAAAGCCATAGATGAACTGAACAAGGCATTTCGCGCTCCAAACCCGTCGGCCAAATCACCCCCTTTTCAGCTAAAAACCATAGTGGAAATGCCGAAATTGTACCATCATGTCGAAATGCCCTATGTTGCAAGAATCAAAGCGATCCATCCCGACGGTACATTTACTATACAGTTTTTAGGTGGCAAAGAAGAAGAGAACGTTCAGGCAGAGTATATTTCTCCGCTGAGACATTCATACAGAGTTTTTTTCAATCTTCCTTCCAAAATTCAAAGAGAACTTTTGAGTCTAAGCAATGAACAACTAGTTCAATTCAAACTGCGACATATTGATCATCAAAACTATTTTATAAATATATCGCTTATGCAGTGGAACCAATCTGTGCGATATTTGCCAAGATACAAGGCATATCTTGACCGAAAGGCCGACTATAAAAATGCGCTTCGTCTTGAAAAAACATTGGTGCGGTCTACGCGACGCGGGCAAGCAAAACTGGCACAAGAGCAGATGAAATTTGCTCGAACGTATTTTACAAACACAAATAAAAGACCAAATGGCCAATTCGCCCAAGCCCATCGTTCCTATAATAAGACCCATCGTCGTACACAGAAAAAAACGAAGATCCATACAGCATAAACCGATGAACATTTAAGTTCGCACACTTCGTGTGCGTCTTAATTGAATTATCGGTAACGTTGCCTTTGAACACTAATCGCACTTTGTGTAACTGCCGATAGCGGCACCACCGAATTGCCCGAAGGGCAATTGAGGCGATTTATAATGTTCAAAGGTGTAAACATAAGTATGATTGGTTTGGTCCTCCCCCTTTTTTATCGCACTAATGTATATCAGGTTGTTTCAATCATGGCTGATATAGATTCCGAAGATGAAAATGACACAGAAATGGAGCTTGAACAAAAAAGCGCCAAGATTACTGGTGTCCAATTAGAGTTGGGAGATATTATATCGATTACCGCCCCACGTAATGAAGAAATCAACGAAGATACCTATTTTATCACTTATTTAGACGAAGAACAAATCAAATTGACCAATGTAGCCACATTCCAGCCCTACATTTTACGATTGAACCAAGATGGGTCCATCACAGACGAATCCATTACTATTATTGATCTATTGAGTCGAAGCGACGAGCAAGGATACGCGCGACAGCACATGTTGTTGCCAAAAACATGGGTCGATATTCATTTTGGTGGCGACGTCCCGGCCACCATTACTGGCGAAATTACCAATTTGGAAGAAGATATGATTGAAGTGACCATGTACCCCAGTTTAGAAACGATTTATATTGATTTTGAATACAAGGGCATACCCCTCGACATTCCCATTCAAAGTATCGTGATCCGAACCAAGCCGAATGATTTGGGCAAAATCTCGTCGCTTACGAATATTTCGGAAGAGGGTGAACAGCGCGATTTGGCGGATGGCCAAGGTGCGCAGAGTTCCGACGACATTGAAGAGGCCAGCATCGAATTTACAGATTCGGGCGAGTCGATTATCAAACTCCCACCTGATGTATTACCCGATCCGCACATACGCGAAGTGTTGCATGGTCTATATTTGGCAGCCGATGACATTGTTTATGGCGAGGATTTGGGCGATATTGCACAAGTGGTCGAGGTGAGTGAGTCACAAAGGCGGTATGGTATAGAAACACAGGTGAATGATATGATGGACGAGTTGTTGTCTGATATCCCCAATTCCCGACGTACCGATGCCGTATTGGCCAATATTCACTTGCTCATCAACCGTTTCAAAGAACTCCGACGCGAATTCTCCACGTTTGATGGAAACGGCAATATATCCGAAGCAAAAACGTTTGGTCCTACACATATACCCATTGTAGACCGTATTGCAAACTTGCACAGCAGTTTGAAATGGATCATACCGGTTGTTGCACTCAAACGCAAACTATATGATTCCGATTTGGAAAAAGAGGCCATTGTCGACGTGTCGCCGAGTAATACGTTGGTCGACATGTCTCAGCTAGAAACCATTCAGACAGATTATAAAGAAAATCGTGGACAAAGCGACGAGCCACGATATATTCGCGAGGCGCAACGTCAGAATCCGATTTTGACACCGTTTGAACCGCCACAATCTGCCGAACAATATCTTTTACCCGATGGTTCAGTAGGAGACAATATTGAAGGCATCATCAGTACCATGGAAGACTTTTACAGTACAGTGGTGTATGGTGCCAACGCAGCGCGCAGGCGATTCGTGATCCAACGCTATAATTTGGGTGCAAACTATTTGACAAAACCCCCCGGCAGACGTACAAACCAACTCGTGAAACTGACACCCGATGACAAAATGACGATGAAATCGCTGATTTTGATGCCCGAGTCCGTTGTCCGATATTCTCAAGTATCCTTGCCCGGTTCATCCATCATGACAAAATCGGCACTATCACAACGCAGTCTTTATCTATTCCGACTCTTTCGTAAAAACACGGAATTGTATCAACATGTCATTGACGACTTGGACAAAGAATTGGATTACGAAAAATGGGAGGGTGAGACCAAGATGCAGTTTTTGTCTATTATGCAAGAGTATGTGCTGGATGAATCGCTCTTGAATGAACCCGACCGATTTCGCCGATTTCTTCGCGTCATTATGCCTGCGACCCGCATCTTGATCCGTCTCGTCAAAAAATACATTCGCAATAAACTGTCGTTTTTCGAAGTTTCCCAAACATTGGAGCCCTTTATGGTGTACGGAAAAGATATTACATACGGACAATATATGGAAATTCGGCATTTCATCAAGGATCGCATTCGGGAATTCAAAAAACTCTACGCGGAACAGGGGCAAAAATTCTCTTTTTTGCGAAATACTAGCTATGATGTGGTCGAATTGCAACAAAGTTTCGAACGCATGATCTTTGAAAAACGCGACATGTTGGAGAACATTGTGGATTTATATCGCTTAGGAAAAGACAAGAAACATAGTGCGAGTGAGTGGCTAGCCAAAGTCTTGCGCGCTGATCAGGGTCGCACTTTTTCAACCCTCGTTCAGTTTATGATGGTGACGCTCATTACACCGGAAAACCTATTAAATGCCCTCTTGGAAAAGGATGGTGACAGCTCCGCTGGCGAAGCCGACGAAATGTCCAAATCGGAACGATTGTTGGCCAAAGATTGTGCGAGGCGCGTACTCGCCAAGAGATACCATAAAATCGGGGATATGCAAAAGGACAATGGATCGGCCGAAGTGTTTTTCGACAAGGAATTTGACGAAACACGATACGAGTTGATGAAACAATATAAATCCGACCAACAACGATTGTTGCCAACCGACTTTGTCGATTTCTTGGCGGAAAACCTCATTGTCAAACATGGATATCCGGAACACGTGGCCAAAGAAGTGGCAGTTACACTCATTGCCGGCAAACGTGCCGTGGTGGAAGGCCAATACGCCATTTTGGAACTTCGCCCCCGATTGGCCGAAGGTCTCGATACCTCGAAAATGAGCGAACGTGAATTGAAGGACATGGAAAGCGAATCAGAGATCAAGAAAAAGATACAATATTATCGCCGTGTAAAGATGCATTGGGTGCACGATGCCAATGTGGGCGAAGAGACCTTTATCGATAACAACACGCTCTTTTGCAATATGACAAATATGACGAACCGTGGAAAGACCGATGGTCGGTGTGCCAAGAATGAGAGTACATCTGTTTGTGAATCGGAAAAGACGGCCGAAGAACGCATGCGCGACATTGCGCGAAAACGGACCCTCGGTGAATTTGATAAACGCTATGATGCATCTGTCGACGGTTTAAAACAGAGCTTGGAAAATAAGATAAAAGAGACTGTACGTTTGTTGCAGAAAATGCAAATGCTGCAAGACATTCAGTCGCATAGGGCAAATGATGTGGCCCATCAATTGGGCAAATTTGCATCCGCCGATTTGCCTGCACAATCGCCCTATATTTCACTCGTCAACCTGGTTCTTGGACAAACCGATTTTATCAAGCGCCAAACCGATATCATTCGTTTAGTTGTCAAATTTGGTCGCGATCCCATGGTCGATGAGTTGGGCGAGGATATGTATTGGGTCTATTGCAAAGAAACCAACACGAGATTGATTCCGCGGTTCTTACAAGAGCTCGCGTCGGAATACACATCCGAGGGGAATTATTTGCAAAAGTTGGATGAATTGTGCCGGAAACAGGGCGCCATGAGTGATGATGGTGATGCCATTGTTGACCGATATAGTGGATTTGTCATCCGAAAGATTGATTTTGCAGACGAAGAGGGATTTGACGAGGCGGGGTTCAGATTGGTGACCCATGAAGTCATGGAAAAAGATGCAGGGGCAGCCATGATGGACGTCTTGGGAAAACGAAAAGACCGCGTCTTTGAAAACGAGACGGCCGAAATGGTCTTTCGCGTCTACGCCGCATTGGCAACCAATATAGGTATTCCGCTCGATTCTATCGAAGATTTTGTCATCCGCATTTCGTCTGAATTGATTGCCAAGAATGTCATGAGCCAAGAAGCCTATGAAAAACGCGCGGCCAAAATGGAAAAGGAGAAAGGAAAACGACCTGTGAATTACGATATTTATCGCAATCAGACCTTGCTCGCCATTGTTTCTGCAGTGTTGCTGCTAGCGATTCAAACGGCGACCCCGTCGTTCCGATTGAGAAAAACGTTCCCTGGCTGCATCTTGTCTTTTGACGGATATCCCATGTCGGACAATGATGCGACGGGATTGCAATATATTGCCTGTGTACTGAACAAGACGAAAAGCTCAATTGCGCCTTGGAATGCGATTGAGAAACTCTCGGTTAGCACATTGCAAACCCGTATTCGCGAAATCTTGGAAAAATACGTCGTCACACGCGCAGATTTGATGGAACTCTATGTACAAAAACGCGAATATTTGGCCATTCATCCCAACGTGGATTCGGTCCCTAAAGAACATCGATTGACTAGATGGACCCATTTTTTGCCACCCGTCGTCGCATTTTCCATTGTGAAATCCTTGCGCGGTCTTTCCAAAGAATTCAAGGATGAACTGTTTCAACAGATGCGCCAGGGGACGCGCACTCAGCGCGACCTGATAGGAACGGCTGCGAGCAAAGTCACACAATACGGATATGGCTTGGTCGAGGCCATCAATACTATTGTTTCAAAAAAGGATTTGCTCTTGAAAACGGCGAGCAAGGTGCTCTTTATGGAGAATGCATGTTGCAACGAATTGGCGACAAAACGCCCGCTCGATTACTTCGCTTCAGAAGACCGCAATATAGAACTTTATGATCAGATTACTAGCAAATGGGCGCTCGTTCTAGCCAGTATTCGCGAACAAACGCGTGCGTCGATGTTTTATCACGACGCCTTTACGGGCATCCAGTATCCACCCGTGCCGACGGAACATTTCGAAGAAAACGTCTATTTGGCCTATATCCATTATTGCAATTTTGACAATGCGAGACCGATTCCGGAAGACCTGCGTCCATTGTGCGCCGAAAAAGTGCCCGATTATGATCCGCGCGCGACCTTGGTCGAAAAGATGGAATTTTTGAAGCGCAACGGCAAGCGATATACCTTGGCCAGTTTGCAACACTTGATGGAAATTGTGAATAGGCGCAATCTTGCAGGTATCGTGGAAACTCCTGCGATCGTGTCGCCCGTCTCTGCAACGGAAGATTTTTTGCAATATTTGGACAATAAAGAATCGACGGTGATTGAACGGCCTATCCGCGAACACTTGTCTGCGGTCTTGGCCCAATATGATGCGACCAAGATGCGAAACGAAGATACGGAAGAAATGATGCGTCTGAAGAATTATGTGACAAGAGCCAATGGCGAAATGTTGACCTATATTTGCAATTTCTTGGAAAAACACGGAAATCTTTCGACGAGGGAGTATGGAAAAGTCGTGGACTTTATAGAGAATGTGTGTACCATGACGGATCGAGACAAGAGCGACGCCACATATTCGTCGTTTCAATACATCAAGAATTCGGTCTATACCATGACCAAGGTATTTCCTGAGATTATTTACAATGATCATGGCGAACGCCAAGCTCCACCCAAACACTGGGGCCTTTCTTCCAAACAGCACGTGATCGATGTGAAACAATTCATGAAAAAATACTACGAACCGTTGCAAAAATTCAAACACGATTCTATTTTATCGCGACTCTTGGCAGATATCCGACTTTCATTGGTCGATATTCATATTCTCATTCAAGAGATTCCTATTCCAGCAACGATACGAAAGGAAGACGCCACATTTTATGCAGTGTATGATACACGAACGGCTTGTATGTTGATGACGTATGGATGGTATTCCGTCCTATATGAATATATGCGAGCAACGGACAATGAGGATTTGTTGCGTGCCGACGTACAAGTGGCCAAGAGTGCTCGCCGTGAAAAGATTGCGAAACAACGGAATATGATGGAGCCCACAGAATCAGTCGGCTCAGATTTGAACAAAGACGAAGAAGAGGGATTGGAAGAAATACAAGAGGATTTAGCCGAAGTTCAAATAGACATGGGAAATGTCGCAGAATTGAAAGATCGTGTAGCCAGTTTATTGTTGGCATTTTTAAGCATGGAAATGGAGAGCAAAAAGACGGTGGATCTATCCTATGAGGACATTAGCAAGAGTATGCGTCGATCCCGACTACAGGAGAAGAAAATGATTACGGATTTCTTGCGTGATATGGATTCAGATGAACGCAAGACGGAAGATTTGAAAAAGTTGTATAAATTGGGTCGCTGGGGTGTGGGTATGCAAAAAGGTTTGGTCAAATACGATGCCGGAACCTATGAACGCGAACGTGGCGAACTGATTGCGAGGTTAGCGGGCGAAGGTGGAGAGGGCGACGAAGAGGATCACATGATGGTTCGTGAAGTCGGCGATTTGGATCACGATGCAGAAGTGGCGGCCAATGCCGAGGGCGAAGCAGAAGCTGGTGAATTTGAAGACTTGGATGAGGATTATATGGACGGGCACCACTATGGCGAGGATGCGACGGACGACGCATTTTGATCGATCGATCAAATTCGCGAGAATTTTTCACATAGTAATATAGCCATAATCCTGTATGTACGCCTTTTCCAAGAATTTCATTCGTCTACACAAAGCCAATTATGCGATTGCCCTCTTTCTCATCTTGTTTGCCATGATCCATATTACCAAACCAGGACTCTTATATACAGAACAGGGTGGGTTCCGACCCTTTGGTTTAGGGTATCGAAACAAAACTGTGTTGCCTATATGGATAGCGGCGATTGTCTTGGCCATCTTTTCTTATTTAGCCGTTTTGGTGTACGTACAATATAGTTAATCTTCTCTATTTATGATTCTCGATTCATGTTATTCTAATAAAAACATGAATTTACAAAACGTTAGGCACTAATAATGGTTGAAATCATCGCTACTACAAGAGCAACCACACCCGACATATTCATCCACATGTAATGACCCACGCGACTCTTTATATCAACCAATGTTTTCAATTGTTTTAGATATTTTGCGCGTCTGCCTTCCGTGTCCTCTTGGTATAAACAGAAATCAAAAGCCAGGTCGCCCCCTATAAAATCGCGTGGAAGGATAATGTCACTTTGTTCTTTGGCATTCAATACATTGATCATATCATCCATTTTTCGATGATCCAAAGCAGTAATTAAAAAGGAAAAATCCATGACATTTTCACCATAGGCCTTGGTAAAACTTTTGCTGTGGAACAATTGACCCATGACTTCCTGCAATGTTTCCGTTCCTGCGATGGTAGAACAAACTGGCGACTTTACAATCCAATAACCGAGTGTATTGGCGAAAATATTGATAAATACATCCTGGTTCATGTCGAAATTCAAAAAGGGGACCATGGGAATACCATAGACGATGACGACAGTGAAGATCACAATGACAAAGGATAAAAGGCTTGCCATTAATATTTGATAGAATTCTGACCCGGATATTTTGCTAATCGCTGAACTATCCGTATCAGAATTATAGGGTTTTTTTGTTACAAAGGCACGAAAGAAAAAACAATTCATCATGATGATGAGTCCTAACATAATGATTGCTAATACACCGAAATATGCCAATGGACGGGTATAATAATTCGGTATTATTATGAAAAATAGTATGCCTAGACCTACTGAAAAACCGATACAGATTCCGAAAATACTCAGGGTTAGCTTGGCCATTGGATCGATCGGTGGCGGAGGTGGTATAAGAACTTTAGGCGCCATCTTGTATCAATGATTGTTTACTATACTTTACTCTATTATATTGAGAATGTATTTTTATTTGATGGTCTATCGTTGATTTGGTCTATCGTTGATTTGGTCTATCGTTGATTTGGTCTATCGTTGATTTGGTCTATGAATGATCCGTTGTTTTAGCCAAAAAAATGTGAGGCGGCAATTTATTAGGTGACGCCATGGAATATCCGCGTTTGATCGAAACCGGTGCTCGTAACTATATGCAAACGGCGTTACATACATGTCATGAGAATCGCGTGAAAATATACTCATATGCGTTAAATACGGGCGTCTTGGTATTATTCGTCGCGACAACGGCGGCGTTTCTCTATTATTGCTATCAACGAAAACCTACGGAATACGAGCGGCAACAGAAAATGTTGCGTGATCAGGAATACATTTTATCTAAAATCCGGTTTTTCCAAACGGATTTGAAGAGAAAGGCAGAGATTTCGTCGAATATTACGAATTTGCCGAATTTGGACACGCGGCCTATATGGTAAAGGTATTGATGATCAGTATAGATTTTTTATGGTCATATAGTATAATTATAATGTCATATCATGATGAGTTAAATATGCAACAAATGAATCAGCATCACAAAATTGCAATAATGAAAAAATATATGCGAGATTTTTTACAATTTCATTCTGAAAAAAAAGATGGATCTCGAGCAGATTGTAAAACTACTATTGAAACGAAGAAAAATGAAGAATCGTATAAAATTGCATATAATGCAATGTCAAATTTACAAAATTTGTATAAATTGGTAAAATCCTTAGAAAGTATACCCATAGATAAACGAGATAATAAACTACACGAGGCAATAAGAAAAACTAAAAATGATATCAAATATATAAAAGAGAATGATTCCATTTTTGAACGCATTTTTATATATGAAAAAATGTGCGAAGAAATGGAAAAATATAAAGATATGAATCTCGATGATATTTATAATATGTTACATGAAGAGTTTGTAAACCGTTATTATCGCGAACCCCTAGCCGGTGGCAAAAAAATCCGCAAAAAGGCCAGTAAATCTAGCAAAAAGGGCGGCAAAAAAGCCCGCAAATCGCGCAGAATCAAAAAGTAATCCCTCATAGTATACTATATAAGCATCGTATATAGTCTATTTTTATACCAACCAATACATAATGAATCGTCTAACCCGCACAGCTTTAGAAGCAGAACGAGAATATGCCATGCTTCCTGAAAACAATACTGCGCAAGAAAGAATGCTCGATGCCATTAGTTTCATGGAACCGGGCAATACCCACGGCTTCATTTTCAAAAAACCCATGTGTGGCGACCTCGATTTTGCCGAAGCTCAAAAAGAAGGATTTAAGCGAATCGACAGTATCGTCTTTGAATCGCCCGGCAAAATCACCAGTATCCGAAATTTGCCTCCCGGTATCAAACTCTTGGGATGCGCTGGACAATTGCTGACCGAGCTCGAAGATTTGCCTGATAGCTTGGAAGAACTCGTCCTCACAAACAATTACATTGAAACGATGGATATGGGTCCATTGGCCCGTTTGAAAAAACTTCATATAGCATTCAATGAACTAAAAGAGTTGAAAGAGTTTCCTGCGATGATTGATACCGTCATTTGTGACAATAACAAACTGACTCTCATCGATTTAGACGGTGTGAATGAGCTCCGGGTTCTACATTGTTCCAACAATCCCATCTTGGTCTTGCGAAACAAACCCCACACCGTGGTCGATTTTCAAATGGAAAACAACCCGCTCGTGGAATTGGACCGGACGCGCAATCACGATAAAAAATCGGAAGCAGAAGCCAATGAAAAATACACGTTTTTAGAGGCGCTACGCCTGTTTTTCAAATTGAAAAACGATTATGACAGCAAGGATCGGAAAAGACGGCGCGATCTTTATAAGAAAATCTTGGAAAAAGGGTCAAAAAAAGAGGCCGTCCGCATGGCCCGTGCAACAGAATCGCCCTGTATCAACTGTAAGCGCAAAGTAGGGACCACCTTTTCCACTAAAAACAATAAATATATCGCCGTATGTGGAGACAAAAAATCGCCATGCAATCTCGATATACAATTGTTTAGCGGATTTGTTTTTGACAATGAAATGCTCTTGGAAACTACACAGACCCATGTTGCGAGTCAGCGTGAAAATATGATCAAAGAGAAATTGAACACTTTATTTAATTATGTGAGTGAAAAAGAAGCTGTATCACGTTTTAAGCGCGGCTTGGAACAATATACGAAAGATAATGATTCTTTGCGCGATTTTTTGCATCAATATAACGAGGTTCATGCGAATGCTGACCGTTCTGCCCAATTGGCTGCAAAACAACAGACGGTGTATGAAATACAGGATGATATCTCTCGCATCTTGGCGCAATATCGAGAAACGGGAAATGCAGAGATGATGAAGGAAGCAGTGGAGATGCAGATCAATTCTTTGGAACCTGCAATTGAAAATCTGCGGTTGTTGAAATATCCCATTATGGAGGTGGATGTGGATCAGGTCCCGAATACAGATGTCTTTATTAATATTGTAGTGCAGCGCTCGACATCTTTGCAAAGCATGGATTATGTTGTTGGCGAACCATCGCGAGTCGTCAAGTTTACTAAAAAGTAAGACCTCTCCTTTGGGTTGTTTGTAGGGAGGCCTTTGTTTTAGAGAGGCATTTATTCTGTAGGAAAGTCTTTATTCACAAGTTCTTTGAAAAACTTGTAAATTATGGTTTGCTCATATTAGCACGAGTTATAATTACTCACTCCATCCCACATAACATTGAACGAATTTGCCCACGCCTTTTGTCCACACAGGCTCGTGCTACCAAGACCGCTCCACACTTTATCGTTGAAATTGATCGATTTATTATCTGAAGAAAGTCCTGGTAACGTTGCGCTGCCCCCCTTTGTGGCTTTATTCGAAATACTGCCAGCCGAAGACGATCCATACAGCGATCCCACATTGATTTTAGTGCTTGCTGGAATGACACAGCTACTTCCATCGACAGAAACACTCCAGTAATCGGGACATGTGGTTGTCGTCGGTGGATATGCTACACCTGCACCGCTCCCCGTTTTAGGTTGCGTCATTAAAATACCAATAAACGTAAGAATCAAGATAAGAAAGACAACTGCTATCGTTAATACAATCCAATAAAAAGCTTCCATAATTAATTAATCGTTATACATTGATACGAGACTTTTTCTTTCTATCGGTACACTATATATAGTTCATTTAGTTGTTTAGTTAGTTATTTATCTATCATGTCTGAATATTCTTCTTCTAATTCTTCTTCTGTTCCTGTTCCTGTTCCTATTCCCATGGATACGACAAACCGAATCATTGACGTAAGCAGATATAATGGTCGCGTCAATATTATCGAACCCGAAGACCCCACCATCATGTTCAAAATGGCCGAAAAAATCGCCATCAAAAACAAGGCCACTGAATATCGCGGCGCACTTTGTGGCAATTGGGAGGACAATGTCCTCGCCCAGGTCTTTTTTAGCGAGGGAAATATTCAAATTGTGCAAAATGGCCTGCGCGCCGGTGTATATAAAATGTCCAGTGGTAAAATCGTCGTCCCTCCGCAAAACATAGATACGCTAAAAATCATCATGCGCAGTATCTATCTCCAATACGCCGAACACTACGAAAACAATATTACACAACAGGTCGAGGCATTGAACCAGCTTGTATGGGATTATGCTGTCCCCGATGTCTATGGCGAAGCCGTCGCCTATATTCGATACAGGGAGGATCAAAGTACGCTGGTGGTCCCCCTACAAATGCCTCAGCACCATGATCGCGAGTATAAACAATTGGAATTGAAACCGTGGTGTTAGTTTTGTTTGGATAGGTTTGTTTAGGTTAGGTTAGTTTAGTTGCTGCCGAATAAATAGGCTATTAAAATGGAAAGATACTATAATTGCAATGCACCAATATAGGGTCTTGACCGAGGTTCCCATCATCGATGGAGTCGATTTGATTCTCGGTGAGGAAAATAAAATCGTCGGCAATTTTTATGTCATCAAAAAAGAATACTTTATCAATCCGGTCATGCGCGAAACCTGGATCTTTATTGCCAGGCTCGAGGACAAACAGTACAATACGGGAATGACCATTGCAGGTGCTCTTATTACGCGATATTATTTCAAAGATTACGTGATTATTACGAAAAATGGAATAGACATCGAAAACAAACCTAAATATGTTCCGATTCATTCTCCTTATACATCCTATGAGCCGGAACAGCCAGGGTCGCGACTTTTTTCGACACAATTTTACCCGGTCCGATTATCCCCCGTACCTTATTCGGTATTGCGATCGATCCAATTGTATGCATTTGATTCTGTCAAGCAGGATATAGAACGCACAAAATCGGTTCCGTTGCATGTGTTAGACCACGTGGTTGCTCGATTTATTTAGTAGGTCCAGTTATCATAGTGGGTCCAGCAGTTCCGATTGGACCACTTGGACCTGCATTCGCATTTGCAATAGTACGTACACTCACCGGACCTATTGTATATCCTGGACCGGTGGTTCCCGTACTTCCGTCTTCATACAGGACATAACCGCGACCTTCCGGACCACCGGGCATAATTTGATATTTTATTCCACACTTGCTCTCATACGGATAAACAATGTTTGGTACACTTGGCTCCATTCTATAGAACAATATAGTAGTACTATAATAATTACTATATTATTTATTTATTATTTATTATTTGTCGATTTGATGATAGGAAACAATATTTTATTTTATATCAATACAAAGAAAATGTGACGTATATCTAAAAAGATGGATTTACAAGAACGCGATTACATAGCCGAACCTGCGAAACCCTATGAACTTGTTTTTGCACCTGTCCCTGTAAAAAGACCGGAGAATGAATCCGATTGTCGATTTGTTGCCTCGTATGGAATTATGAAATCGTGTGATATATTTAGTAAACCGCCCTTGTCTAGTATTGGCGAGGTCATTGATACGGACATGTTTCCTCTCATGGATGCAAAAAACAATGACAAGCCGGCCAAGACCCTTTATATATGTGGACGCGCCATCCCCCATTTTTTCACAAACATATTCCCCGCAATCGTTTGTCCTTTTATCTTGGTAACGGGCGATTGCGATGAATGTTGTCCGGGCGATTTATTTGCCAATGCCGAAGATTTTGTCCGGTTCATTGAGGACAAACGTATCGTGCATTGGTATTCGCAAAACTGCGTCGCATATCATCCTAAATTATCGCAAATTCCGATAGGGTTAGATTATCAAACCATGACTAGCAGCGATCACGAGTGGGGTCACCGGACAAGTCCTCGGGGTCAAGAACGCTTGTTGCAGGGGATTCGTAAAAATATGGACCCTTTTTGGGATCGCCAGCCCCGTGCGTATTCGAATTTCCATTTTTTATTGTGGACGCGGTTTGGTCAAGATCGCAAAGACGCCTTGGCTCAAATACCAAAGGATTGTGTTTATTATGAACCGGAAAAATGTAAGCGATTGAATTCTTGGAAAAAACAGACGGAATTTGCCTTTGTCATTTCGCCTCATGGGAACGGGCTCGATTGTCATCGGACATGGGAAGCACTTTGTTTGGGTTGCATTCCCATCATGAAAACCTCGCCACTGGATCCTCTTTTTGCAGACTTGCCGGTCTTGATTGTGCAGTCTTGGTCGGATGTTTCTTTGAGATTGATGCATGATATGATTCAACTCTTTCGAGAGAGAGAGTTCAACTATAAGAAGTTGGAATTGGCCTATTGGATGGCCAAGATACGAGGGGATAAGTGAAACAACTATGTGTAGCCAGTAAAAGCGTAGTGACCAAAAGTGAAACGACTCTGTGTAGCCAGTAAAAGCGTAGCAACTAGAAGTGAAACACACAAGTTTATCGTCTCATTTTGCGAGAACGACTCTTACGATTCTTTCGTTTTCCTCCTTGACTGCGTGTTTTACTAATAGAGGATCTTTTTCGTTTTTTAGTTCCTAAAAATAGTTTTTTATATTTTTTTGCTTTGACACCTCTAATAGGTTCTCGTAAAATATCTTCAAACAAAGTCGACTTTTCTGTTTCGTTTAATTCCTCAATAATACTTATTGCATTCTGTGGATATTGTGCATTTAAAAATATCCATACTATATTATTTTGAACAAATACTTCATTAATTTTACTAATAAGTGCAGTTTGTGGATTTTTTCCATAAAACTCACGCATAATTGTTTTGATTTCATCAACAAAACCTAATAGAACAACACTCGCAGGAGGTATATATTCAAACTGTCCTTCTGCATTTACCATATCATGGCGACCTATATGACGCATTTCATCTGTTGCCCATGTATCTCCCATAATTTTATATTATATAGTAATAAATAAAATTGATTTCATATTTATTTCAAATACTTGAACATGCGATAATCCGTTTGAAACGCAGACCATTTGGTCGCTTTTACAATTTCTTTGAAATCGGGTGATGTGATCTTACGAATCATCTCATCACCTTCCTTTTTCGTTTTGATGGGCAGGCCAAAAGTTAATTGGCTCATGCCATATTTTCCCAAGAAATCGTTATAAGGATACTGTTGCTCATTGAAATTGAGCAGAACTTTCGGTCGGTCAAACATGGCCGAATCGCGATATTCGGCCCATCGAATTCCTAAACCACCCTTTTTGGTGATGGTATGTACAACAGGATAACGATATGTCGCTGTCTTCTTGGTAGAAAGATGACGCGCATCATATGTGCTCGAATCATAGATGATCGCCGACTCGCGGGGTTCCAATAATAAATGCGACTCGATCAAATCAAACGACCGGTTCGGCAAAAATGGCCATTTTCCAAGATCTTGGAAATGATGTGTTTTTCCGGTTTCGTCAATAATAGTGCATGATTTTCCAAGATCTTTGGAAAATGTCATTTCTATATCTTCTTTTCGAATGACAAACAGATCGAATCGGGTTTCTGCATGAAAGCGGTCGAGGCCTGCCTGTTTTCCGTAAATGTGCAAATAAAGTAGGTTGTTTTTTCGAGTCATCAAAGGGTATAGGGCGGCCTCCGGCCTTCGCCAAAGAGCGGGCGTAATAAATGCTAGATAGCCACTGTTTGTTGTCCCAGCAATCAACCTGTTTTCCAAGATGTCTTTCACAAAGAGCGGCCAAAGAGCGGCATTTTGGCCAGCCGCGCCTTTGTACATTTCTTTCTTCGATCTTTGAAAAGGAGGATTTCCAAGAACAATATCAAATTGTTGGCGTCCTTGGAAAGCGGTTGACCATTTATTGGGCTGTTGCAAAAAATCTGCACAACATATATTAGCCGATGGACCAAAGATGCGTTTTGCCAAGGCGACATTCTTTGGATTGATCTCAACAAAAAACAACATCTTGGTCAAAATGTGCCTTTTCCTAAGAAGGGGGCTCGGAAAAGCGCGGCGCAGGCCGCGCATGAGCCTTTCATAGACGAAAATATGGAAATTTCCGAATCCCGCAGCAGGATCGAGCCATGTGAGGGCGGGATTTTTCCATACTTTGGCTGGGAGCGCGTCCAATAGTTCGCCAATGAGGTCCGGAGGTGTAAAGACTTCGCCAAAGTGATCGCGTTCTTTTTCTTTGATGGAAATGTTTTCCAAATACCATTTTCCAAGATCTTGGAAATTCATGGATTCAATCAAGGGTGTATGGTTCGCATTTCGTTTTTGCGTTTTATTTTTGAGGTCATGATATTGATTTCTTTTATTGTTTGTTTTCATTCATATATCTTATGTAAACTTACCAAGAATTATACTATAGTATAATCAGATAAAGTTGATATTGCAGAATACGGTAAGGTGTTTTACATCCTTGAATATTTAAATCTTCATCGGTGTAAATGTGCAAAGGTGTAAAATGTTCAACAGTGTATTATAACTGTATAATTATGTAAATAAATTGCATAATTATCAATCAATTTGTGAGATTGAAAATATAGTGCGATTAGTGTTCAATATCGTAAATTTCATCTGCATATACAATAGAATAAGAATATTACATATACTAACATGTTACAACACCTTTATCCGAACCTAAACTATCACATGCTGGAGCAGTGACTCCACAGCTAGTATATTGAGTTATAGGACCAGTTGGACTACTTTTTTGGCACTTCGTCTTTTTCAATGGTTGTGCTATTCCTTCGCTAAATCCATCGACCCCGGACCGCATTTGCATAAAGTAATATACGCCTAAAGAAACCAAAAGTAAAATTATGGCGCCAATCACCCAAGTTTTCTTAGACATTTGATTTTTCATGTTTATTTTATATAATTACACTATATTTTTTGTAATCAATTATTGATTATAGTAAGCCAAAGGAACAACATCTTGGATTTGTCCAACAAGGGAACTCTTATCATAGCGATGTTCCAAGATGGGAGAAAACCAAACGTGGATGGGAAATTGTAAGAAATACGAAGATTTTCGCATACAACGTCGAAAAAAATCATCTTGGCACGCCTCGCGTTTTTTCATCCGAATCCCATCTAAATGGAGGAGTGTATCATAATCCGACTTGTGACACAGCTTGTATTGTACGAGCTGGCGTTTCGATAAACATCCATTTGCACACCCTGCATGTAAGAGGTCCGAATCGAACAAAAAGGCGGTTTTTTCGTGGGCCGAAATATTGACAGGTCGCGACCAACAAAACGGATATTCTTTATGACTGCCTGGACACAAGGTCAATAAACATCCCGAGTACTCGTATAAAATCAGTGTATATACCGGATTGGTGGTTTTGTATCGATACCTGCTCGATGTTACATCTCGATGGAAAGTACTGAGCGCAGCGTCTTCAATGCAATAGACGTAATCGATAAACACGTATTCGGGTGGCAACGAGCGGAGCGCGGCTTGGCGCAGCGTCTTGTTTGCAATACCGTCTTTGTGATAATCAAACGCACTGTTTTGTAAGATAATAAACCCATCCTCTTCCAATGTACGCAGGTCTTTCGATTCATCAGCGTTTTCATGGAGTTCCGTTGAATAAAATGCGATGAAAATGATAAGGATGAGTATTGAGATAATAATACATAAAATGCTTGGTCCTTTTGGTTTTGCCATGGTATTGATAAATTTACTCTAAAATATATCAATAATTTATTTAAATTGACTGCAATATCCGAGTGTATTATTTGTATTACAGTTCTGATTATACTAGATTAGTTGCTTCATTCGCGTGGCAATCTTGGTCGACCATTCGTTTGACTAGGTTTTCAAACGTAATCTTCGGTTTCCAACCGAGAAGGGTGCGAGCCTTGGTCGCATCACCCAACAACAAATCGACTTCGGTCGGTCGGAAATATTTGGCGTCGATAAAAATGAGATCACGACCCGCATTTGCGTCATACCCGACCTCATCTACGCCTTCACCGCGCCATTTGATTGCAATACCTCTTTCGACAAAAGCATGCTCGATAAACTTGCGCACACTATGGGTTTCTCCAGTCGCCAAGACAAAGTCTTCCGGTTTGTCCTGTTGCAACATGAGCCACATACCCTCGACGTAATCTTGCGCATGCCCCCAGTCACGTTTCGAATCAATATTTCCCAAGACTAACCGGTCCGCCTTTCCGGAGAGGATTTTGCCGAGACCAATAGTGATCTTTCGTGTGACAAAATTGTGGCCGCGGCGTTCCGATTCATGATTAAACAAGATGCCGTTGCACGCATACATCCCATAGGCCTCGCGATAATTCTTCACAATCCAATAGGCGTAGAGTTTAGCCACTCCATAGGGCGAACGGGGATAAAACGGCGTGGTTTCCGATTGCGGGGTTTCTTGGACTAGGCCGTACAGCTCGCTCGTGGATGCTTGATAAAATCGGGCGATTTTTTCGAGACCATTGGCTCGGATAGCCTCCAGCAGTTTGAGTGTACCAAACGCATCGGTATCGGCGGTGTACTCGGGCATTTCGAACGACACTTTGACATGGGATTGTGCGGCCAAATTGTAGATTTCGAGGACGGTCATATCTGACGCATAGAGAGTTTTGATATTGGCGAGACATGTATAGAGACACGATCCGTCGGTCAAATCGCCATAATGCAATTTAAGCGAGGGGTGTTCGAAAATGTGTTCGATGCGTTCTGTATTAATGAGAGATGAACGGCGAATGAGACCGTGAACCTGATATCCCATTTCTAATAAAAATTCGGCCAAATAGGACCCGTCTTGGCCGGTAATGCCTGTTACAAATGCGACCTTGGTCATGTTGTCTTTATACAGCGATTGGGTTTATGTTATTTTCTAGATATTGTATATAAACCATTACAATGTCTGAAGAAATGAATGACGAAGAAATAATGACCGATACTGAATCTAGAATAGCTCATGGCCAAATACATACAATTTTTCCACAAGGTCTTCTTCATTACTTACAAAGAGGAAATGAAACTCCTAATCCTGCAAGCCGTAATCAAATATTACAACAAATATACGCCTATGTTACAAATAATGCTCAATCCATAAGAGATGCAATCGATACATACACGATGGAATTGAATGAAAAAAATAAACATAAAAGCGCATTAGACGCAATACTCAGAGGATATATACAGAATACATTTAATAAGGGTGATGGTAGTAAATCATTCAAAACAGGTGGTAAAAAATCGCGCAGACAAAAGAGTAGAAAATCTAGGCGGTTTAGACGCTCACAAAAAGCTCGGAGATAAAATCGCGCCAATATATAAGTAAATATGTCCCGAACAAGATCCAATAAAAGAAAGAGCCAAAGAACTACTGCAACAAAGAATATAAAACATAAAAGAAAAACTATCAAAATACGAAAAATGTTTCCAAAGAAAGATATAAAATTATTTCAAGCCCGTGTTCTCAATCTAATAAAAAAGAAGAATACTAGGTATGATATCATTAGGGATCCGGAGGATTTAGATACATTACTATTACAAGAAGACAGTAAAGAAATTGGACACATCACAGCATCCTATGAAGAAGAAAATCATACTTGTCACATTTCTTGGTTAGTAATTGAACCAAGTTATCAACGTAGAGGGTTGGGTAAATTATTATTGATATATGGAATGCTGCAGGCGAAAATTGATCATGCCGATGTAGAAAAATTTACACTAGATGATGATAGCGATAAATCTAAATCTATGGGGAAAAATGTTTATAACCAGGTAGGATTTATTGGAGATGTATCACAAATGGAAACATCTACAACTGCTTCACAATATGGACCGGAAAAGGAGGCTTATTTTTCCAATTTTTAGTTCGTGCTCTTCAATCGACTGACCTATCCCAAAGATACAAGGACATGTATAAAAAAGCAGAACAAAGCCAAGTGCATAAACGCATTTTACGCGGATAGATCAGCCGCCTGGCTCAATATCACGCAATATTACGCCGAAAAATTGATTCATAAAATACTTAAAGATATCTTGATGAAAGTACAAGCCATCTTTATCAGCAATGACCGATTTTATTGCAGCACTCGACCACTCTACGCAAAAGACGACGGGGGAGAATGGACATGCCGAATATGCCTGGTCGAATGATCTTCGCGAGAAGATTGTCCAGTTCGACTTTCAGTGTGTCCGCACAACGGTTGAGGGTATGAAGGAATTGTCCGCTACATTGTCCCATCTTTTGCGCCGTCTATCTGTCAAGCAGGCGACGGAAGAGTTGGAAACGGAGCGCAAGCAAAACCTAGTATTATTGTACAAAATTATTGGAAAGACGCGTGACATTCACGGCGGCAAGGGAGAGTATGCTCTATCCTATATGATGATTTTCACGTGGTACGAATATTTTCCCGAATTGGCCAAGTATGCCATCTCTTGTTTTGTACATCCGCAAATGGGGTCAGAGAAGGAGGCTGCGCCCTATGGGTCATGGAAAGACATCAAGTACCTTTACAAGTATGTCATTTCATCTACGCCATATACAGGCAATCATCCTCTCCTCCAATATTGTGTGAAGCTTGTCAATACACAATTGCGCAAGGATTATGCAAATTATTTGAAGTCTCTCGATGCCGAGGTGGTACGCGATGTTCCCGGAAAGCGGGAGCCCGTTTCTCTCTTGGCAAAGTGGATTGCACGCGAGTCTTCGAACAAGTTTGGCACCATGTACGATCGATTCGCCACAGATTATTTCAAACAATATGTCGATTCGGCAAAAACGGAAGAGTCCAAGACAAAGGCTGAGAACAAGTGTAAGATGGAGTACCGCAAGATGTGCAGTTCCATCAACAAGTATTTGGACACGATTCAGATCAAGCAGGCGGGCAAACGATGGGCCGAGATCAATCATGCAAAGACAACGTCGGTTACATTCTTGAAGCAGCGCAAGGCGATTATGAACTTGCCTAGGGGCGATGGAAAGGTAAAAACGGATGCAAACGGAGACCCTTGTAAGCGTAGCCAAGATCCGGACCGCATCCAATGTGCCGAGAATTTCGCAGCTTATATGGAGTCGTTGACGAAGGAGGGGAAGGAACTCAAGGGAGGCAATGTTTCGCTCGTTGACTTTGCTGAACAGGCGATTGATCTTTTGAGTTGTGATGAATCGAGTACAAGTCTTGATGACGAGAAAGCCGTTTTGAACTCGCAGTGGCGCGACAATAACAAACAGAAGTCGGGAAAATGCTTGGGAAATATGATTCCTGTCATTGACACATCGGGATCGATGGAGGGCGATCCGATGCATGCAGCCATTGCACTCGGTGCACGTGTTTCCGAAAACTCGGCGTTGCCAAACCGCGCATTTACTTTCTCATCGGAGCCCGCGTGGATCAACCTGGATGGATGCGAGACCTTTATCGAAAAAGTGAATGTCATCACTCAGGGAGACAGTGGTTACAATACGGACTTTGGAAAGTTGCTCACCATGATTTTGGATACCATTGAACAGGGTGAGTTGCAACCCGAGTCGGTGGAGAATATGGTCTTGGCGATTTTCAGTGATATGCAAATGGATGCAAATTTGTACAACACCTATATCGCGGGGAGTAAGAGTCCTATTTATGATGGTGGTGACAATATGACGGAAGAGATGCGGCAACGATCAAATGAGGCATGGGATACAGTCTATGAGACGATTGAGAAGCGGTATGCCGAGCTCGGTATGAAGATGCATGGAAAGCCATTCCAACCGCCGCACATTTTGTTTTGGAACTTGCGACATACGGGTGGATTCTCAACTTTGTCCACGCAAAAAAACACGTCGATGATGTCGGGATTTGATCCTACCATTTTGAACATGTTTTGCGAGATGGGGATGGAGGCATTGCGCAACTTGACTCCTTATGGCACACTAACACGGTTGTTGAGTTCGAATCGATATGTGCCGTTGGAGCGGGCTATGGTGGAGTACTTGGCCAACGAAGTAGACGAAGTAGACGAAGTTGCGGAGGTGGAATTGTAAAAAGTGATTATATATTTATCAACCCAACAAGCATAAAGCCGTTGCACAATAGTAGTATGTGAACAAGTGTCACAATTATTATCCCACAGCAAAAAATAAAAATATTTGAAAACTGGATAATAGCAACCCAACAATGATAAGCAAGAATGGGGGAGTGGTTAACTCGATGGTTTTAAGGTCCATTACATTCGTGTGCGTGGGTTCGAATCCCACTTCTTGCAATCACGCAAAGAACAAGTGGTTCTCCAACCATCTCCTTCAATCCTAATATTTTTCTGAACCTCTTGTGTTTTTTCTTACCGTACATGATAAGAAAAAATAAACAACCGATTAAACACTAAACCATATACTGAAAATCAATCTCATTGTCCCAATAAGGATTACCTACATTATGTAGGTCATCTCCACCAATCTCTGTGCCTCCGTTTTGTATACAGATTGATCTTCGAACAAAAAGGCCATGTGCAATAGCGAGAGGCGCAGATAATCCTCCCATGAAAAGAACGGATGATGCAATTGCTACACATAAATCGGTAAAATTTGTAGGAGAATAAAGAGCTATATCAAGCCCGGATTGTTCTTTAAAATAACGATAGTCATCTAAATTACTGGCTAAAAAAAGAAGCGATTCTAACCCATATGTGGAGACCAACAATTGATAATTTATACTCGGACTAAAACGGTAGTGTGTCATATTAATAATAATCTTATTTTTACATGTATGATTCTCTACAAGCGCAATCATGTCTTTATTCAATGTTAGCCATCTATGTTTACCCCATTCAACCCCATATGAGTGTTTATAAATGTTGTGCCAAGTGGTAGTATTTGTCAATCCAGTATATCTCCAATCATTCAAGTTGATCATATTTGAAATTCCTATCTTCGTATCATATATGCGATATTTCTTACACCATGCTTGATTACTTATCATATCATAAGTATCGCAAAATGTATTTTCTAATCCATTTCTAAACGTATCGCCTCCATATTCTGTTTCTGATATATATACTATACCTCGTCTACCAGTTGCATAAAAATGTTCTGCAACGACCGATAATCCTTGTATAAAATCGCCCAACATACCCCCCGATATGTAATCAATCGGACAAAAATCGAATATTTCGCGCAGTTGTTCAGTCTCAAGAGTGTATTCCAAAAGAGTATATTCAGTCAATGACGCGATTGTCATTCCCGCCAATTCTTTTATAAAAGAGGAACCATTGTATATTTGATAGATACGATCACCTATATCCATTGGACACTCAAAGAGTATATAATCGTACGCCAATGATAAATAATTGACTTCGGGCAACTTTCTATAGAAAGTGTCGATGGTCTCGACGCGTACTACACAAACCGTTGCGCCATAACTCTTTTGCTCATGAATCCCACCCATTGTATTGAACATTTTTTTCGCACGAAACCTGCGTTGATTAAACTCGAAAATTTCATTCGAAATTGCTGCAAATTCTTGACAATTGTCGGCGTGACTCATTGCTTTTACACGGTCTGTCATATCCCATATAGATTCATTTACATAGGTGAGCCATTTATATTGTGCAGGCATTTTCTCAATATACGACTTGCACGATGACATTGCTTCAAACTCATTCTCCACCTGGACCAACTTTGCCGGATCGGCAATTTTCTGTTTCTTGATTTCCAAGATGCTATATTTATCAACAGCTTCACCAATCGAGACTTCGACAAACATATTTTCTGACAAGAGATAATATGTTTATTAGAAATATATCGTTTATCTTATTTACGGAATAAAATAATAATATTACACAGTAAACAATATAAAATATTAAAAAGTTATCAATATATGATGAATACAATTCTTTTTTTAAACCATAAAAAAAAACAATGTGGCGTATATCAATACGGGATACGTTTATATTCCATTTTGCAAAAATGTGATACGTACCATTATATGTATATTGAGGTGGAATCCTATGAAGAATACAATACTATTGTCAGCGCTCATCCAAAATGCAAGTGCATAATGTATAATTATCATTCGACTACTATGACATGGCTACATAGTTCAAATATCCAGCGGTTAGTGAAAAATATAGGTATTCCACACGAATCTTCATTTGATATATTTGATAGTGTTTGTAATATTGATCCGAATGGCATTGAAACATCTACAATATACAACATCCCTAGACCGATTTATGAGCATGTTGATACGATGTTGACGAACTATGAACCATCCACTAGTAATATTAAAGATTTTATTCATTATTCTGAACCAAATGTGCCTATTTTTGGATCATTTGGATTTGGATTTATGAATAAAGGATTTGACAAAATTGTCCAGTATGTGAATGAACAATGTGACCGTGCAATTATTAAATTGGTCATTACCACAGGCGATTATGTGCCTGGTTCACATGAAACAAATAATACACTTAGACAGTTATTTGATTCGATAAACGACAATACAAAAATAACACTCATGATAACGCACGATTTTTTTAGCGTGAATGATGTTCTTTATTTTTTGCGATCAAATACAATGAATATTTTTATGCATGACACAATGCATGGACGCGGAATATCGAGTGTAATTGATTATGCTATATCGGTGAAACGGCCATTAGCTATATCAGACTCCTACATGTTCAGAAATATCTATTCTGATGAAATTTGTTTGTACAAAAATAGCATATCATCGTGCATTGAACGTTCGGTCAATTATTATACACGTTTCTTAACAGAATATACACATGTAAATGTCTTATCTGCATGTAAACATATTGTGGATTGTGTATCCTTATTGACATATAGTCAATCATACCAAGATATTTTTGTTGCGTCATTGACCAATGGGAAACACGACGGATATTTTTTAGAAATTGGGTCGAATGATCCAATTACACATAATAATAGTTATTTAATGGAATCAAAATATAACTGGCGAGGAACATTAGTAGAATATGATAAATCATTTGAATATGCTTATAAACAATATCGTCCTAGATCCAACTATATCTTGCAAGATGCAACTACTGTACATTATCGCGAACATCTAGATTTACACAACTATCCAACTGAAATGGACTATTTACAAATCGATTTGGACGTAGATAATTCATCGACTATTACTACTTTACAAAATCTAGATGCAACTGTTTTTGACAAATATAAATTTGCAACGGTCACATTTGAAACCGATATTTACAGAGGAAATTTTTTTGATACGCAAACGATTTCGCGTGAAATTTTTAAGAACCGCGGATATATCTTATTGTTTCCAAATGTCAGTGTTTATTGGGAAGGTGAATTTAAACCCTTTGAAGATTGGTATGTTCATCCTGATTTGGTTGATATGGAATTTGTCCGTGAAATTCAATCGAATATGACTGACGATACTATACGAAATGTGGACATAATTCGATTATTGTCAGACCGTTTGCCACAAGTGTAAAATTGTGTATTTTTCTTATTATTGCAATAGTAAGAAAAATAATATTTTTATGAAATATACACTTAGGCTTGCATAATTTCATCCAAAATTCTTAGGCTTGCATAATTTCATCCAAAATTTGATCCACTGTAAATGTAGGGTTCCATCCGAGCTGACGCAACTTGGTCGGTTGTCCGCGCATATGAATTGGTTTCTCATCGAAACTCAAGCGACCGCCTCCATCCATTTGTACAACGACACGTCCTTCTGAATCGCACCACATGGTATCCAAAATAATACCAGCGCGTTTATACAAAGCCAGTACTAGATCGCTCACTAAAACGCTCTCGTCATTGCATACCAAATAAGAATCACCTGTGGGTTGAGAAACGATGGTCTTGATTGCCGACGCCACATCGGATGCGTGCAAAATATTTCGCGTAGAATCGAGTCTACCTAGGATGAGAGGGTCCCGTGAACCGGCGACCCACGATTTTACATGTGCAGCCACTTTGTTCAAAAGGAATACGGGCTTCTTTCTCGCCGATTCTGTCGTAAATAGGACGCCATTGGAAAAAGGTAGTCCATAAGTAGTTCTATAAAAATCGACGATTGCATGACTCATCGTCTTGGCAATCGAGTATGGATGCAAATGATATTTATGGGTATCGTCCTCAGTAATTGTATAATCCTGATGACCCTTGTAGATCTCACTACTCGATGCGTTGAACAATTTGATGGGCCATCCATTGCGATGAATGATATCGCATATTTGTGCGGCCAATAGACCATTTGTGACAAGTGTGTCGACTGGTTTTGCAAAAGCCTCGTGAGAACTCGAAATGCTTGCCAAGTGGATAATGACATCGGGTTGCACTGCGGATATAATATGTTCCAACTGGTTCGTATCTTTCATATCCATGGTAAACTTGGTAATACGCGAATCGAGTGAGCTTGTAGATCGCGTGATTCCGTACATCATATAATCTTTTGCAAATTGGTCCTTGACATAATGTGCTATGAAACCATCGCATCCCGTAATCAAACATTTTTTCTGTGACTTGGCAGTAACGACCTCGAAATGAGGAAATGGAAAAATGAGTTGTCCTCCGGCTTCCAAAAAAGCAGATTCGCGCACAACAATTTCATCACGGAAATGCCATGGAAGCACGAGAAGATAGTCGGGCGGTGTTTCGCGCATAGTTTCTTCGCTGATAATCTCGATTCCCGTATTGGTCATTTTTCCCACCTTTTTCGGATTGCGTTCTACGGCATATTTCATATCGGCTTCAGTCAAATTGGCGTATTGCAACAGACAATTTCCTTTGGTCGATGCCCCATACACATAAGTCTTTTTACCATTTTGGTTCACCGTATCGATAAATGTGCGGAGCTTACTAACTTCCTTGTCACAGCTCTTCATAAAATCGACAAAGACATTTGCACCGTTTTCCTTTGTCAATCCAAAATCAATTTCGTTCTGCAAGATCTCGGCAATCAATTCGCTGCATTCACTATGTGCACCTGATTCACGTTTGGCAAAATAAATACGCGAACTGCCGCCATTACAGTCATTAAACTTGATATCAATAATCTTGAAATTGGCGCGGTCAGCGATTTCTTTGATTTGACGCAGGGCATAATATTCCAGGTGTTCGTGACAAATAGTATCAATACTATTGGTCTTTAACATGTTCAAGACATAGGATTGTTCGCATGTCCATATACCATCCGTTTCCAAGATGTCATAAATGCCCTTGGCAAATTGGACTGGGTCGGGCAAATCGTAAAACATTGAAATGGACGAGACGATTTTGCACTTGGTCAAGCCAAACGCGCCCTGAAAATTGGATTTGGTAAAATAATTGGGCAACAATTCGACATCTCCATAATACTCGTGAAACTGAGAGCCGGTGGGATCTACACCAATGCGTCGATATTGACTGGAATAATATTGCAACATGGTAGAATCATTCGATCCAATGTCCACGATAGTATCGCCACTGCGCATATCAACCTTGCTCAAAATCTCGCTTTGGTATCCCTTCAAATGCTCGCGCATGGTATTGCTAATTCCTGAACGGTATCCATACTCATATTCGTACAACTCTGACGAGAAAGTGGTTTGTCTGAGTTGCAACAGACCGCACGAATTGCAATAGCAGAGATCGATCGGCGTTTTGGGTGTGGAATAATCTCCATATTGGGGGAAGCGCGACGTAATAATCTGTTCACCCAAAGAAATGACATTTTCTATTTCAAAACTATTGCATAGACGGCAGGTATCAATATTCGAAACGCTCATAGTGTAGTCGACTCTCGGATGTTATTATCTATAATACTAACAATTTGTTTATATGAGTTTGCGTAAATAAAATTTACATAGTTCTCGGGAACAAAGATACGATTGTTAAAGACATTAAAATGATATTGACAATTACCAAAATGAATGCGTTTATTTGAAGTGGGTACAATACCCGATAAGTAATCATCAATCAACGTTTTGCATATATAGGTAAAACTACGTCCAATATCGTAATAGATAGTTAGGTCTGAATGAAATCCTATCTTTGCAGTGAAAAAAACATCTCGACAAGAACCATCATGCGAAAAGCCGAATTCTTCTGAAATAAATACTAGACGGGTTTCATAGACTTCTTTCTTATATTGCAACAAGTCTTCATTGTTGTGCGGAATCAAGATGATCACATCCTTATGTGTTTTCAAGATTTCCTTTATCAATGCATTGTGCTCATCTTGTCTGAGTGGAACAGCTTGCTGGGAACCAGGTGGATAATTGTGATAGACAATTAGTTTTTTATCGGAATGCTTCTCTCGAAATGTAAAAAAAGAATCGATTGATATTGGTGGGAGTATTGGTAAAAGTGAACTATGGTCAACTGTATTGTTATATTGAATATCTATTTGAAATTGATTACGAATATCTTCTACCAATAACGTATAACATGTATTATATGATAAAAGATTACAAAAATTCATATGATTATGATAACGATGTAGTATGTGATCCGTTTTATTACAGTAATAATGCATTGCACCTATCCACGTGTTAATAAATAATACATTTTCTGCTTCATAATAACAAAATAAGAAATTGTTTGTATCTACCGGAGTATCGCGGATATGGCTAACAGTTCGTTCGTGCATTTCCGGATGATCTTTTGTATCAAAAATATTCATGGTCTCGGTATACATGTATGTATTGTACTGTGCATAAATATAGTACTCGTGTTTTGTAGGTGTCGAATCTATGATATTTTGAATGAAAGCCTGTGAAAAAAATGTATCGCCTACATGGTAAGTATTATAAAATATAATTTTTTTCGACATGTTCGTAATAGCATAAATATAGTATGATCTTTATGCTATTTATGCTATTTACATCATTAAAGATGTAACATGGGACGCTTTTACGGCGTCACACTAGAGTTTCAATGGCAAGCCGTCAAAAGCTGTTTGTCCCATTTCAAATGTTCATCGGTGGTGTATTATTACTCTTACTTCCCCCCACTGCCGACTTTTTACGAATCACCACTTTTTTTGTCACCGATTTTTGTTCTGACCCGCTTTCTCCGCGCTGAATGCGTTCGCGCTTGGCCTTGTAGACGCCATACTCGCGATCAAGAGTTGCCAATTCGCTCAACCACATTTGTTCCAGGGTTGTCGCCATCAAGGTCGCCAACTCTTGTTCGGCCAGCTCGCGTTCGCGCAAGATGTGCGCCGCATTTTCTTCCGTCACTGAATCCATGGGCATCTTGATCAAATATTTGTAATCACCGTCAATCTTGACAAGACCGACCGATACAAGTAGTTGTGTAACCGCTTCGGCCGTCTTTCTGCGCAAGTCGATGCGTCCATCGAGCGTCGCCTGGATATACAAGGCTCGGTTTGTCAGACGTACCAGTTTCTTCTGAAGATCATCGATCAAGTAGGCCTTGCGCTTGCCATAGGTTGTCATGCGAATCTCGTAAAAGGCGTCGATGATTTCTTCGACAGATGCATATTTGTGGAGACGACAGTCCTTGTTAAACATGTGCATATTGGTAGTCGATACGGTCGTGGTCAGTTTTAAGAGTTTTTCCAAGCCATTGACGCCGGTCGTTGGGTCGACGTCTGCTACTAGTTCAGCGAGTCGGCCCTTGGGCAACGTCACCGTCATGTGAACCGAAACCTCGGTCGAAACCGAGACGAAATCCTTGATGAGGGGGATGGTCTTTTTCCCCGCCTTGTCGACCCCTGGATCCATGAGCCCTTCGAGAAAGGTGGTATATGGCATAGTCCATGTTCCGATGGGCAGCTCCTTGATGACCACTTTATCCTCGCCCACTGTTTCATAGACTCCCTTGATGAGGTACTTTTGATCACCAATCTTTCGCACCGTGCCTGCGAATCCCTCGTAATAGGGGACAAACTCGACCGCTAATCCTTGTCCTATTAGTTTGTTTTGCAAATAGTGGATAATCGTTTGTGGATTGAACGAGGGAATGCTGCACGAAAATCCCGTGCCAATGCCCGAAATGCCATTGAGAAGGGCAAACGGGATAATGGGAACATAGAAATCGGGCTCGACCAGGGTTCCGTCGTCATTCAAATAGGTCAAGACGGCATCATCCGCATCGGGGAAAATGTGGCGCGTCAGTGTATTCAAATGTGTAAAGATATATCTCTCCGATGCACTATCGGCACCGCCTTGCATACGCGTGCCAAACTGCCCAATGGGTTCGAGTAAGTTGACATTGTTGGACCCCACATAATTTTGCGCCATGTTGACAATTGCCCCATTGAGCGACGCCTCGCCGTGGTGATAGGCGCTGTGCTCCGAGACATACCCGGAAAACTGTGCGACCTTGATCTCCGTTGTGAGTCGGCGTTTGAATGCACTAAACAGGATTTTGCGTAGCGACGTCTTCAGTCCATCTACCATGTTGGGAATCGATCGGGCACAATCATACGTGCTGAAATGGATGAGCTCCTTGTCAATAAACTCTTCGTAATGAACTTGGGGTCGGCTCGTGTCGAGATACGCAGTCTTGTCATACTGCTCCAGCCACGTCTTGCGATCATCGGGTCGCTTCTTGTTGAAGACCTTGTCGATCGTGTCGTCGCTGACGGGGCCCGTATAAACAAAATCGACGATTTTCTTGTTTGCGAAATACTCCTTGAACTCGGCCGAGGTCGACGTGCCGAGACCCTTGAAATACTTGATCGTCCAACCTTGTGCACCTCCTGATAAGGCTTGAGCCCGTTTCCACTCTTCGTATTCGCCATCGTTGTAAAATAGGACGGTTTGTTGACCTTTCTTCGCACGCAAAATGGGCGTGTTCATAAACGAAAGGAATCCGGGGATTTTGATCAAGCTGAGCCACTCGCTGTGAAATACATTGATACACAACCCTTTGATGTGATGTCCGTCCAAATCTGCATCTGTCATGACCATGATCTTGCCATACCGGAGATGCTGGTGGACATCGGCCAGCGTCTTGTATTCCTTGCCTGTTTCTAGTCCGAGGATCTTCTTGATATCCGCAATCTCCTTGTTTTCCGAGACCTTTTTCGTCTGTTCGCCGCGCACATTGAGCAACTTTCCCTTGAGAGGATAGATGCCGATGCGGTTGCGGTCATCGCTCGACAAGCCCGATACGATACCGGACAGGGCCGATAATCCCTCGCATAAAATTAAGATGCACTCTTTCGATTGTGCCGTGCCGCTCAGATTCGCATCGATGAAATTGGCAATACCGCGAATGGTTTTGGTCTTGGTACCATCCGTCTTTTTTGCGAGACGCGTCTCCTTCGCTTCCGTCAAGGAACAGGCCATGTCCATGACACCCATCTTCGCCACTTTTTCGATAAAGGCATCGGATACTTGACAGGTTGAGCCGAATTTTGCGGTGGGTGTGTTCATACAATCCTTTGTCTGACTGTCAAACGCAGGATTCTCTATATCGCAACGCAAGAAGAGCATCAGCTGCTCCTTGATGGTATTGGGATTCACCACAATCTTCTTCTTCTTCTCAATATAGGCCACCAGTTTGCGCGTGATTTGGCCCATGATCGTGTCGACGTGTTTGCCTCCTTTGAAGGTGCAGATACCATTGACAAACGATACTTGGGTAAATTCATGCGTCGGGGACAAGGCCACGGCATATTCCCAGCGGTCGCTCGCTAGTTCGTAGACGCGTTTGGATTCGTCTTTGGTGCCGATATACATGTCAATATATTGTTGGAAATTCTTCACGGGAATGGCTACGCCATTGTACCCGACCTTGATCTTTTTCACGGAGTGGTCCGTGACTGCACCGATGTCATAGACGCGCTTCTTTAGGAGAGACAGCATGTCTGCAGTGAGACCTCCCGTTTTGAGGCGGGCATAGTCGGGCAAGAATGTGACCTTGGTATAGGGTTTGGACGTCTTTGCAACCTTGGTAATGGTGGGCGGACAAATGGTGTCGAGATTGTTTCGGAACTCTTGGACATACTTTAGACCGCGTACATGGTCGACGGTTTCGATACGACCATATGTCGACCAAATGAGAACAAGCTTGAACCCGAAACCATTTTTCCCACCGACGATGCGCTTCTCCTCCTTGTCGTAGTTGGTCGAGGTTCGCAATTGACCGAAAATCATCTCGGGGATCCACACATCGTATTCGGGATGTTTTGCGACGTCGATGCCATTTCCATCGTTGGTCATGGTGATGGCGCCACGCTCGTCGATTTCTGTATCGATAAAGGTGACATGTCGGATATTGGCGATGTCTGTGCTCGTTGCATTGGCGGCGGTGAGGGCCGCGCTCTTTTGGATGAGACGGATCACATGATCGCGACAGTTGACGATGCCTTCATCAAAGAGTTTATAGAGGCCGGGGATATAGTCGATGGACTTTAGACAAATGCGTTGTGTGGCCTCGTCAAAGACCCACATGTCTGCATCGATATTCTCGACCGAGCCAATGTAGGTGTCGGGGTTGTCGAGGATGTGTTGTTTATCGGTTTTGCGTTGATATTGTTTAGCCAAATTGGCATCGTTTTGTTGTACTACAGAATTTGTGAGACTCATGGTGGTGAATATATGGGTAGAGGGGGGGGGTGTTGTGTATGATGTAGTAGTTGACCTACTTTTTATTCAATTTTATGCGCGAATATTTAGCTGTATCTAATGTATATAAATTATGCCAAATATGAATAATTTGATACAATTTTGCAACTGTCAGCGGGCAAAACATGCGGCTGAATATAAACAAGTAAAGACGGGGGCGAATGACCCGACCATTAGTAGACGAATGTTGTATTCGCAATATATCCGGTCGTCGCGGTCGCGCCAGGTGATGTATAGCGACTGGGAGAAAATCGTGCAAACGGGCAAGGTCGAGTAAAACTCGACTAGTCTAAATCGCGCAAGCGCGATTCAAGGTGATGTAAGAATACTTGACCGAGATTAATTGTCATTCAGGCGATGCAAGGTTGTGTAGAACAGTACCACAAAAACCGCCTCTAGAAAAATGTAATATCATAGTATATACCAGGTATAGACTTTAGCAAAATGAAACGACCTGTTCGCGGAGATAATGGCATGTATATGGTCAAGGGCAAGAACTACCCTGAGCTCTTTGGTTCGCGTCAGCAAGTCTTCAATGGCACCGCGTACAAGACCGAGGGCAATTTAACCAAGTCCGATTTGATGATGAACAAATGGGGACGTATTGTGTCTGTAAAGAAATACAAGACGGCCAAGAAGGAGAAGCGTTTGGAAAAGGCCGGATATTATGCCGAAAAGGGCAAGTTTGGCTATGTCAAGCGTGATACCAAGAAGAATCGCAAATCGTTGAAGACGGTTGGAAAGCAAAAGGCTTAGAGTAGTATGAATATATTATGGGTTTTATCAATAATATATACATTAATATTATATTGTTAATTATGTCAAATAGAAGTGGAACAGTTTATGTTGGTGATACAAGATTGCAGATGTTTGAACATTTACAAGAACTTCTTGACGAATATGTAAAAGAGACTGATCCTAATAAAAAACACGGTTTGAAACAAAATATAACCAGTCACTACATAGACATGTATATCCATTTACCGGAACTAGCAGGTAAAAATGTTGAAGAAGTTCACGCTGATGCCGAAAATATGGTAAATGCTAATATAAAAAAATTAGAACGTGAAAAAGGAGAAGTATTTTGGGAAAACCCTTTACGAAATTTTCTATTTGGATCACGTTTATTAGGAGAATATAATTATTTAATAGGTAATAGGAGGAAATATAGTACTTATCTTGAAGGTAGTAGACCACCTAGCCGCGATGTTGTAGGACAGATGTTAATTGATAGTAATATACGAGTTCCCCGTAAAGTTACTCATTCTCGATCTGTTAAGGCTAGTAGATCAGCAAAACATGGTAGACGTGGTGGAAAAAAGAATCGTAGAAAAACCAAGCGTACAAAGTAATGCGTTCTTGGTCCATTCTTGGTCAATAGATTCGTACACGATTCGCAAAGTTGTAATCGGTTTAGCAGAACTTTTGATAATGATATGTTGTAAAATATATCATTATTGTCTATAGAAAAAATATGTCAGGAACCAAAAGAAAATGCGAAGCAGACGATACTCCTATAACTCCTATAAATAAAAATCAAAAAAATCAAAAAACCCCCTCCACGGCAAGTACCGTATTAGATACACCCTATTCAACTAGCTCTACTGTAAGTACTGTATTAGATCCTGAATGGGAAATAGGAGACGAATCCAATGATTATACATACGACAATGATGGAAATATACTGTATAAAGGAAAAAAGTATACACGTCAGATAATTGGGATGAACCATTAACCCGTGACAATAAACGTTTTTATACAATTATAGAACCACACACAATATTACGTGAATATTTTGTTTCTAAAAAAGATGGCGGTAAACGTCGCACCACAAAACGTAGACGAGTCAAACGTCAAACGCGTCGTACAAACCGCAGAAACCGTCATTGAATTCGTTGTTTGGTAAATGAAAATACCGGTGTTCACTATTATCGGATCCAGTGGGCCGCTTTGTACCAATCAGGATTCTGCGATTTCCATCGGACCAACGCCTCGTAATAATCAGCATATACATTCTCCAAAAACGTCGCATTTACATCTGACCATTTCTCCACAATCAACACCGGCAATGTCCGATAAAAATCGTCCATTTGTGACCGCTTCAATATAGGAATCGAATTGAAAAAGATTGTCTCGTATATGCGGTGACAATCGATGCCCTCGCCAGGTGGAGAGATGACATATTTCGACTGCGACATTTCCTGATAAAAATCCGTCAAGGGCAGACCCGACGACTCCTTTACCCACGATTTCCCTTTGAACGTCTCGTGACACACCGTTCGCTCAATTTTGTTGGTATGAATGGCGAAATTCATATAAGCCCAATAGATTTTCGGCAGCATCATTTCCGCAACATTCATAATTGACTCATGGGACGAACTCTTATGATCGCGGAATCCTATCGGGATTTTGCATAATAGCCCCCTATAAGGAGGATTCAATAATTGGACCGTGGCATTAATCGCATACACTTTTGTAACATAGGGTTTGATAGCCTCCATGTGTTGATCGGTAAAAGACTTGTCCGAATTTTGTGTAATCAGACGGAATCGATTTGCAGGTGGTTGTTTTCGCAAGGCGTCCAAGAATTGCGGAAAATAGTCCAAATTGACAAACACCAAATCGCCCGGCTGGAATTCTTTCGGTGAAAAGCGGACTGGATATCGCGGACAAAAAGACCATTTCGCTAGGTCGGCATATTCGTACCCCGAGACAAACATAATAAATGTACGTAGTTATACTATTGACAAAAATGCATTTAAATATTTTTGCATAGTAATACTATTTATTTTCCAGTAGTTTCCGAGAATTCATGAAAATCGCGTTTTGGGACAACAGTTTATCTGAACGCGGTACCTCCGTCGCTCTCTATGATTATGCCCATTTTAACGAGACCCTGTTAGGAAACGACTCCGTCATTTTGTATTGTAAGAAACGCGGTGATAATCATAGCGATGTCGTTGACAAATTCGAAAAGCGTTTCAACAAAGTCTACGCGTTGGGCGATTTTAGCGAGGTCGATGCTGTGTTGCACGCAGAAAAGTGCGATTTCTTATATATCATCAAGTCGGGTGAATGGGACAATAAAGAGAGCGCTGTCGTACCGACTGGAGTTCATTGCGTCTTTAATTGTATGCAGCCACATGGCACTGTTTATGCCGGTATTTCGCCATTTATACGCGGAATGCTCGACCAAAGTGGTAACTGCAAGTTACCCGTCGTTCCGCATATGGTTCATTTGCCGGAAACGACTACCACAATGCGTGCACAATTGGGGATACCCAAAGATGCTACAGTATTTGGCCGATATGGGGGCCATGGTCAATTTGATATCCCGTATGTTCAAGAAACAGTCATTCGTGTCGCCGAAAGATTTCCCAACAAATATTTTATCTTTGTCAATACCGAGGATTTTGTCAAGAACCGCGGGTTATCGAAATATGCCAATATACTATTTTTGACGACCATCGTGGAACCGGAGAAGAAGGCAGAATTTATTGAAACATGTGATGCGATGATTTGGGGTCGGAGTGACGGAGAAACGTTTGGTCTATCGATTGCGGAATTTTCCATCAAAAATAAACCCGTCTTTTTGACCCAATGCGGATTTCCTGCGCACCAGTATTTTATGCGGGACAAGGGGATATGGTACGACAAAGATACATTGTTCGACTTGCTATGCGCGTTTGATAAAGATTTGGTCAAGGGACGCGATTGGAATGCGTTTCGCGATTATACGCCGGAAAAGGTTATGTGTCAATTTCGCGATGTTTTCTTGAGGGTTACATCAAAGTAAACCATGCAGCAAATCACTGTTTCTGCAACATGGCCTCATATAACAACGGATTGTTCATGACCATTGCCACTTTTCTCGCCAAATGTTGGTCAAATGGAAGAAACGATCCTGGTTGCACATAATGATCAATATTGGGCGCGCCATCATAAATCGGCACCGACCCTGCCATGAATACATTGAAAATTTTCTCGGTCACATATCCCGCCGTCTTGGAATTTTCGAAACATATGACAAACTTGTATTGATTGTATATTTCCAACATGACTGGATCATGATAACATGTGAGCGCCTTAATATTATGGGACGCCTCGTATTGGTCCAAGAAATCAATGCGACCCAATTGTGAAAGTGCCTTGATCGCGACCTGTTTGTTTCCATTTAAACCATTGCGCGATGTAAACAAGCAAAATTTCTTTTGCAAAAACTTGGTCTTTGTGCGGGTCGATTCATATAACGGGTCGGAGCGAACACGTTGGTAATAGGCCACGCGCAAATCGGCAGCTGGACTACATCGCGACGTTTTTTCCACTTCGTCGTTGTAAATATAATGTTGTATGGCTGGATTGCCCCATTTAGTCCATTTGTTAAAATGTTGATAATGTCGGCGACCTACTGAAAAATTCTCCACACTGATGAGGATATTATATTCGTCTTTGCGCAATAACGAATTGTCTGTATGTTGAATACCGACAATACATAGATCGGCTGGTTCCGATTCATCCACGATTTGGTAAGTATACCACTGCGGTAAAAAAAGCGCGAGACATTGTGTGTCCAATAGTTCAAAATATTGTTCGACACGATCTACAATGAGCTGTTTTGCTTTTTCGGAAAATCGTACACGGAGCTTCCTATGTTGCGTATCCGTTGGCTGTATAAATGGATCGATCCGTGACATGATAATATGATTTTACTATATACTATATATCATATTACCATACAATTTTTAGACTATTTTCGATGAAAAAGAATTCAATGATTTTTGGGCGTACCCAATGAGTACGTCCCTTCAACACCATTGCGATAAAACATGATCCATATAGAACAATTTCCCAAAGATCCATAGATGATATATTTGCATCGCGACATGACAATTGTAATCGCCAAATAGAACATGGAAAATATGTGATTGGATGATCGATATACTTTATCAACCGTATCATTGCACTTGGGAATATGTCGAATTTCATCTTGAAAATAAAACGAGTTGTCCGGAAATTCGGCGATGGCCGCTTGAATAAATTCCGTCTCATCGCTTTGAATCAAAAATTGTATCGTCGGATTGGTTTCCATCATTGATCGTGCTTTGATAAATATGTCTTTATATTCGCAAATTTTAGTCTCGCTCATTTTATCATTGCCTCTGTAAAACAATACGCAAATATTATCGTAATTTCGTTTGACAGACGTAACCAACTCATATTTTTCTTCCATGGTCTTAATCATTTCAAGAATATATTGCGATGGGCTAAAATATCGCTGAATCAGAGGTTGAATACTTGGAAAATCAATCGTCGCATAATCGATAAATTGGTCGTCATGATCATATAGAATGTTTTTTTCGTACACGGGCTCTACATTATCATGTATATCAGATTCGCGTTGAAAATAATCGTAAGTAATATCTTTATGATAGTTTTCTTGAGTTTTATACCATGAAAAGAGTTGGCTTCCGTCAATAGTGTCGGGCAACTTTTTATGATGATTCACATATTTCACAATTTCCCACAGTTTAATCGAACAACAGGAAAAAAATCCGGCAGTATGATTGATTCGTAACATGGTACAGTATGTACGTTTTTCAGATATATATACAATACGTGGTTATATCTGAAAAATTCTATATTGTTTTCGTACAAACAATGGTTAGGGTGCATCTTCATCAAAAAGACATAGTGGCGTGATCCAATTTTTCGCACCCTTTTCTATCACGGCTTGTAAATGAAAATACCGGTGTTCGCAATCATCCATCGTGGGTGTGAAATATACGTGCATATTTGATTCATTGGATTGTTTCGCGATCCATCCACTGGATATGAATTTCGACCGTGGCGCGCTATTCATGAGTTTTCTTAATAGATTGGATTGTTTTTCGACCCATTCTTTGGGTGTAATTTCCATGACATGGTTTATGTTCCATTCATATCGACAATTGATATAGGTTGACATTCGATAGATGGCAAATCCATTGAATGCACTATAACAAGGCATCAAGTCGTCCGGTCCCATTTTTGCCAATTCATTGATGATCCATTTTTTCAAAAAACATACGAATTGGTATGAGGTCTGTCTATTCTCCCAATTCCAACAGCTTGCCACATATGGATCGTTTGAAAAAGCCCAAATGTCGTAATAATCGCCGCGATTGAACGATATCGAATCCCATGCGACAATTTCGTTTGTTTCGGTCGGATTCACGAATCTAGCCAAATGTTCAAGATTCATATTGCGACCACAGACCTCGTCGCAGTCGATCATCATAAAATAGGCAAAGTCGCGATGATCCGCATCTTGGCGAATTGTTGTTAACATCAAATTGCGAGCATTGCTAATATTTTGGGTTCGGATATTCGTCATGGGATGATAATTGACGAGAATGCGCATATAGGGTCGCGCTTCAGCAAGATCATTGAGAACTTGCAAGGATCCATCGGTGGATTCGTCATAGGCAATCAAAATCCTGATTTCGGCGAACAAGCTGCCGATGCGATCAATATTGGCAAAAACCTTGGGCAAATGTTGGGCGCAGTTGCGAACGCAACCGCAGATATAGGCTTTTTGCATTATACGTTTGATAGAATGATATATTTATGTTTGTTATATATTGTTGTTATTATTGTTATGTTTTCTAGTATATCCAGTATTAGTTCAGCAATTCATAAAAAAAAACCAATCGAGTAGTGGATATCGATATTGGAGAATTGAATTTAATAAAATACGCAGCACTGCTTCATCCGCTGGATATATAGTCCAATTTGAAGAGTGGAAATTTTACCAAGACACAAATTTAGGTACTTATATATCAAATTCAGGTGTTTCTTATAGTTATTCTAATTTATCGTACGTAAATCCATCTAGTGGTGTTCAGGATGCAGGTGGTCCGGCATTGGGATTTGATAATAACATAACCACTACAAAATTTGTCATGTATTTAGGCACTGCTACTAGTGGACAAACATATAATTCTAGTCAATTAAGTGCATTAACAGATGGTACTGGAAACTTAACTCCCGCAGGTTCGGTCACGTTAGATTATGGAACTAAGAAAATCATAAATTCTTACGAATGGTGGACTGGCGATGACTCAACTCCCCGTGATCCTATTTCGTGGAAAATTCTAGCGTCAAACGATAATGTGACTTTTACTACACAACATACTATTACAAACAATGGTACTACAACGGGTCGAAAAACAAATGTCGGTACCTTTAATTTTACCATGGTATGAATCATTAGAAAATTGAAGTCTTTTTTTTGGTTACTAATAATGTATATCAGAGCTACACATTATTGTATCATGTCAAACAGTGCGACCACAATCAAGAAAACGATCAAACCGACTGCTACCGTAGGTACTGGTCCTAGTGCTAGTACTGGTGCATCCGTTATGACGGAAGAACAGTGGGAGAATATTTACGATTATATGGAGGCGAATCATCTTTCGTCGTATAGCAATCGCTTAGATTGCGTTAGCGACGAGGATCCCGGAGAGTTTCCATTTACATTGGTCAAAGTGAAACCTGCGAATGTGAATGTCAGCGGACAAAAATAAAGACAAACATAAATAATATTTATAGAAATCATAAATCAGAAATTAGAAATAGGCCGCCGTGAATTCCGCCGGTGTGAAAATAGGAATAGCCAATTGTCTCGCAGTCGATACTTTACCAGTAGTCGCTTCTTTATCATCTGTTACCACAGCAAACGTATTTTTACTGACGGCGGAGCCCAACGTCGCACCCACACCCTTTAACAAATCCGTCAGAGTTTTATCGCGCGTTCCGCTCATCACGACCGATTTTTTATACAGGGTATGTGGAGCATGACTTGTATTATTTGTTGCTTGTGCTTGTACTGGTTCTGCAGTGGTCGCTACAACAAAGTGTTGCGGTTGTTCGCTCGAAATGCTTGTCACTGTATGAGTGCGGTTATATTTTTCGGTTAAACCACATTCGGTCATCAATCCTAAAAAGGTGGGGATATTGTTGACAAACAATTGCGCCGACGTTTTCGACATTCCCTTTACTATCGCGACGCGCGCGACATTTAGCGTATTTGGCAAATTGCTCGTCAACATATTCGGATATTCCTCCATAATGGGCGCGATTTTGCGTTCGCCAAATCCGCGTCCAAACGCGCCCGATGCCGACATCAGCGTTAGTATAGATGCTTTGGCTAATTTATCCCGAATCCCCTCGCGCAATTTCGTCGCCGTTTTTTCTTTGAATCCGTCCACCGTGAAGAAATCCGCTTGGGTCATGTGCACAATCTTAGGAATTGTATCAAATCCCGCCGTGAAAATACGTTCAACATTCTTTTCACCCAATCCATCGACTTCAATATCTTTGAAAAACCCCGCAATGTTCTTGATACGAACGGTGGAATCCGTCGCTTTGTCAAGCAAAACAATATCAACATGTGTCGCATTCCATTCGTACTCGACTTGTGGCATTTTGGGTCTTTCGGCAGGTGTAATAACCGATTTGATATAAGGAATCACATCGCCACTTCGGATCAGTTGAATCAATGCACCGACGCCGATCCGTTGGGTTTCGATAAATGCCGCATTAAACCCCGTTGCAAACTCAATGGTTACGCCACCTAGGCGGATGGGCTCGATTTGAACACGGGGTTTCAAATATCCGTCTTTGCTCGCCGTCCAAATCACGTCGACCACCTTGGCTTCCGCCATTTGCTCCGACAAGACCATTTTGAAAGCAAAAGCGTGGTCGGGGTTTCCTTCGGTGCGTTCATAAATACGATCATCCGAGACAATGATACCATCGATTTCATATGGCGAATTCGTGCGCCAATCGACCAGCGTTTCGGATAAAGAACCGTTTGTAATGGCGGACGTGACCTCATGCTGCACCGTTTCACAGCCTATACGCAAAAGTTCCTGCATTTGTTCGCTAGGTTTTGCCGAGGGGACGATGACCTCGTATGCGACAAAGTGAACATCGCGGATTTTTTCGTCGATGGTTTGACGATTAATAATGCCGGCGACCAAGTTTCGCGGATTGGCAAACGTTGTTTGGTATTTTTCTGTGAATGTCGCCTTGGACATGATAAATTCACCTCGAATAACAATATTAGGAATTGCAGGGAGATTCAAATAGGGAATGAAATGGCTGACGTCTTGTCCAACCGTGCCGTTGCCCCTCGTGTATAATTTTGGAACATTGCCTTGTCCGGTCGTGGTATAAAGGCCGCTCACACCATCGAGCTTGCATGAAATAACGTAGGGTCCTGGATATTTTCGTTTCCACGTTTCGACGACGGTGGTATCGGGCTTGATCTTGTCCATCGATGGCATGTTGAAAGGGAGTCGGACCTTGTTTCGTTCGGCGGGTGCGCCGACTTGGTCCACGACCGTATTCTTGGGATACTTACGTTCGACAAATTCTTTGACAATATCATATTCGTTATCACTCATGAGAAGGGGAGTATTTGTATCCGTATCTATATTTGTATAATAGGCCTTGTTTGTTTCGATCAACATCCCGTTCAACACATCTTCGGATAATTGTTCAAGGACACTGATACCGCCCTCTTTAAAATGCCGAATGGTCAATAGAATCGTTTCATAGGGTGCATCAGATGACATGATCACTGGTGGTGATTTTGCGTTTGCTTTCACCTTTTTACTTTTATTCTTTGGAGAACCTTTTAATTCCTTTTTCATTTTTTTAGTTTCTTCTTTGGCCGCCCGTCTCGCAATCATTTCTTCTTTAGTAGCTCTCTTTTTGCGTGTTTTTTGTTGCAACACTATTGCTTGGTCTAAACCTAAATCTTCCATGATCTATATACAATAATACAATATTATGATATTATTACATTATGACAACATTCCATTTGTCATAAAATTGATTGTCTCGTCTAAACCTATAACCAACCTATACAGTTCGATACACTCCTATTATCCACCATGACCAGCTACGTTTTGCGCGAATCGTCCATTCCAGGCGAGCTTTATTATTCCGTTCCAGGGTCCAATCAAAATGGTGCGCTGCCTGGACAAATGCAATATCATATGGAAGTGGATGATCTATATTACATGGATGTCGCAAATTATGTAGCCGGAGAAACCAATTATCGATTGACTGAACACAGTTCCGAAAATATGAAGCGCCTTGTACCCAATACCCAAATGACGATTGAATTGGGACAAACGTTGGAAGAGTGGAAGTGTTTGCTGATCATGGAGTGTAGACGTCCCGGTCCGAATTTTGAAGAGATTTGGTTAAAAGGTGCGCTCTTACATCGTCGTACAGGCGAAATTATGCTTATGACCAGTACAAATCATAAGAGTCATTGGGAAACTCATGGAAATCAATCGTGCCATAGTACCGATCCGGATTGGTATATTGGCAGGTGCCGTATGTGTGCACCCATCCAATTTTGGCGCGAACTGAAGAATCGAGTAGAGTTTTCCTTGTAAGAAGGGGATGTTTCGTATTATACGGGTTCCATTTGTATAAGTTTCATTCGTCCGAGTTCTAATAAGGGTTTGGTTTCGCCCGTTTTTTTTATGGATTCGAAAAAATAGTGCGAAAAGATTCCGAAAATGGCTCCTGCACAAAAGCAAGATCCGACACATAGACAATTTCCCAAGAGCATTTTGATAATGTGATATATAATAATATATGATATTATTGTTCGCTAAAATACTGCATCTGTGCAGTGATTCTTTGTAGATTACACTTGTAGTACACAAGGGTGCCCGGCTACGCTACAAAGTGAATGCCCCCCTCCTTCGGATTACCCTGAAGGGTTCGGGCTGCGCTAAGCAGGGTTGGAAACTACGTTTCCCTACCACGAGGGTCGGGCTACGCCCTTACCACAAAGTGATTGCCCCCCTTTGGGGCTACCCTGAAGGGTTGGAAACTACGTTTCCCTACCAGTAGCAAGAGCCCTCTACATTCGAAAAATTCTTCGGTTTTTCTTCATCTTTTGGCCTTGTCCAGTGCTCATTCATAAACATGCGTAAGATATCGGGTCGTTCGCGCAACCATCGCGATCCCAAGATGCCAAAATACATTTGCAAAACACCCCCCACATAGATCGCCGATTTTCCCTGTTCATATATAGCATTGCATACCAAATTGCCATATCCGCCACACGATACCAAAGCAACATCGTATGTATCGCGAATCGTCGCTAATTTGGCAACAAACTTGGCCAATTCCACGTCGAATTCTTCGGATGATTCGCTGCCTTGTGTTTGTGGCGGGCGAATCGTAGTTATAGTACAATCAGGAAAGAGATCTAAGCCGTAGATTTTTTCGCGAATAGGCAGGTTTTCTTGGATACTGGCCTCAAATGGCGATATAATCAGGACGCGTTTGCCTCTAAGTGCATGCGTCCATGGTACTTGCTTTCCCAAGATATAGTGGAAAATATCAAATGCAAATGCCCATACGATTTTTTTGTGAGTGCATTGGTCCCTAATATAATTATGCGACGGGGCAATATATCGATATACATCACCATGGGGTTCCCATCCCGCATAGAGTTCGCAATGTTGAAAGGCGGCCATGTACATGTCGGAATACTTAATAATAGACGGTACGCTCGATAATTGGATTCCTGCATTATTTTTCATGGTTTGTCGATTTCTTTGGAAATAGTTCATCGTTTCTTGATCCATTGTACCGCTCAATTTCACCATTTGGCCCTGAACGGCGAAATTGTTTTCCACACCTGCGATCCGCGGGATGATAAAGGGACAATCTTTTTCGTCTTCTTTGGCACCGATACATTTGCTTAGGATATAATCATAGAGAACAGTATTGTCCGAAAATTGGAAATCGGCAAAACCATTGGTGAGCGGTGCAATGGCTAACAAATCGATTCCGATGGATGGGCGGATCGTTCGTGGATCGAATCCGGCGGGCACGATAGCCCCCCATGGAGGTGATATAATATCTTTGGCTCCATAATCGCGTTCTTTGCTCTTGTGAACATGATATGTTTTTACAAATACGGGATCATTGATGACCTCGTATCCCAAGACGTTCATGATATAGACCAATTTATTATCACAACCCGGCTTGCCAAATTCAAACGCGAGGGCGCGCTCGGCCTGCTCGGGTACGGGAAAATTGCTGTGGAAAATCCATGTATCTTGGGATTCGAACCTCGGACCGAAAATGGGCGAAGTGGATGGATCAGCGGGGTTATATTCATACCTCAATTGGGCCAACATTTGGCGTTTTTCGGGGAGTTCTGATTGGTGCAAATTGGCCAAGGTCGCATCAAAACAAATGTCGGAATTGACCAAGATGTGAAATCCCGAAATCTCGTTTGTTCGGATATAGGTAAATACATCGGAAAAGCGGAGGCGGCGTGCGATGTTGGTTTGTAAGATTTTCTGATCATATATTTCTTTGGAAAGACCCAACTCCGCTGGCGTATAGATTCTCTCATTCAGTAAATGAATGGTTTCGATGAGGGGATCGGCAGCCCATTGCTTGAGACAAAATCCGATTTCTTTACGACGCTCCGCGTCCCGGTGGATGAAAAACTGGCTGAATATATGAATTGGATCTGTAGTAGTAGTACTTGTGTTTTCACTATTGGTTGCATTCTTGGAAAACTGGAGAATTTTCATTATGATTGATTGGCAGATACTTGTTTCATAAAAGTATATTTATGTAGTTTTTGTCATGTAATTTTTGTTGTTTCCCAAGATTTTATTTTTATTACAACATGATCACCCTTTCAAAATACGACTTGTTTACAATCATATGCGACGAATCTGCTTGCGAATAAAACTGGCAATAAAACACATATGCATCATACGCGGAAAAGGGTACCAATACAGCACCATCGTTTTCGGCTTGGAGAATCGCGCGATATTGTTCCATGGCCAGTTGGATATCCGCTATTTTGTCCCATAGAATTGATCTTATGCCGTGGATATATTTATCTCCCTCCATCTCCGGACCAAAGTAATAAACAATCAAATCCATCATTTGTTTCTCATATAAAATACCCCCTTTTCCAAGACGTGGCGAAATTCCCCCCATCTTGGACCACCGTTTAAAAAGCAGTGCGATTTCGTCGATTTCCATATGAGTTTCTTGTTCGTCGGGAACAATGGTTTCTTCCCAAAATTGCAAAAATCTTTGGATTTCGGGCAAATATTTGCTACAAATACCGACAAACTGGTCTTGACGTTCATCCATCTCGGGACTGTCGGCAATTCCCTCTTGGTAATACGTGGATAGCAAATCCACCATCAGTGTTTTTAGCGTTGTTTGAAACATAATCGCAGGTAGACCATGTGTATCCAAGAAATGTTTCCACAAATATTGCATATTTTTCCAAGAAATCGCATTGGTTGTTGGGACGGGTGTCATAGAAACACTATTTCCGTTCAAATCTTGGTCAATTTGCAAATATTCGCGCATAAATTGCTGGACCATATCGGTCGGACTGCGGTCTTTCAAATACAAAATACTGTCGACCAACTCTTCCGGACAAGATCCCAACAAATATTCATCGGACGATCCATACCGGATGGAATAGTGCGCGGCTACACAAAGCAAATCTAGACCATACATTCCCAACATATTGGACCACGTCGCCGCCGTTTTCACAGTATCGCGTATTTGTAACATACGACAATGGTCGTAAACATGATCGTGATATTTGTGTTTAAAAGATTGATATATATGACTTCCGAAATAGGCTTGGCTCATATTATCCAACTCGCGAATAAACATCTTGGATTTCAAAGAAATAAAATGGACTGGCTGAGCTGGCCGATTAACGGACGTCTTTTTTAGGAGGTTGTCGCCGACAATAGTAAGGAAATATTTGGCCTCTTGTTTTGTAGAGAAAAAGGCGGGATACAGAAGATCTAGCACGGATTGGATTGTATTCGATTCCGGTACGGATTTTAGTACATTGCGATCCTTTATTTTGTGCATGATGGTGACCTTGGTCTTTTGTTTCCAAGACATGAGCGCGCCATCTTGGTTAATCGTCATTAAAATGTGATATAGTATCGAGTCTTCGGTCGATACTTGGTAATGGATCCCATCGTAATAAAAGAATTGTTCAGTGGCTTGGCAATAAAAGTATTTGTTGCTATGGAGGAAAGATTGGATAAATCCCTCTTGTTCTTGGGTTAGGTCTTCGATGCGTTGTTGGCGTTCCATCTTGGTCTTGGCAATGGTTTCCAACATGTTGGGGAGTTGATTACAAAGAATATGGTGGAGTTTGGCCGATAAATAGGGATCTTCTTTGTATTTTTCAAAGAGAGTCGTAATTGTTGAAAGGGATGTTTCTTTGGAAGGGGCGATTGCTATTGCGGATTCAGTGGTTTGGATAGTTTCCATGACGGAGTTTTGAATAACTCTTATGCGACGGGGTGTTTATATGACTTCTTTGAGAATAACTAATATCTTTGTATAATCTAACATAACATGTCGGTGTTTGCGAATCAGAGTTTATCTCGTAAAAAAAGTGATTCGGCAAAAGAAAAGGTTAAAAAAATCTTTGAAAATACGTTCTTCGAATCGCAAAACAACAAACTATTCGAAAAATCCTATAAAGTATATCTTGAATTAGTACACCTTCAAAGAGTTATCGAAAAGGATGCACAAGACATTTCTATAGACGAAGAAAAAACATTGGATGATATTTTATCCAAACCGCAGGTCAAAGGACTGATTCAAAAATATTTGCCGAAATTTCAAAGATTTTTTCAAGAACACCATCTTTTACCGAAATCGCGTAAAACGATGTATAGACCAAAATCCCGTAAAACGATGTCTAGACAAGGCAAGAATGGTGGTAGTGGTAGGAAAAGACGATCTACACATCGAACAAAAATTGTCGGTGGCAATGAGGAGCCTGCTTTTATCGCTACAACTTTAGGTGCAATCATGTATATTATTTTATTTGCTTATTATGGAACAGAATTACATCAATCGAATAATCAATCTGTTACTTTTGTAAATCCACCGGGCGCTATTATAGCAGGACTTTTAATCTCATTCTTTTTTTCATACTATGTCTCCCCCATCTTATATCTATGTATACCTGACGAGTGGAAAACTAGAATAGGCGAATGGATAATAAATACATTTGAAGGATTGTCAGACATTATTGGTAATGTTCGAAATGGGGTTTATCATAACACAGTCGAATTATATAATGCTATCAATGGCTTCAGCATGAGAGAAAGAATATTATTATATTTTGCTTGGTGTACAATACGACCTCGAGATGTAGTAGAAGTTCAGCAAGTAGATATAGAAGCTCCTGTCATTGGAGTTGATGCAGCTGCACCATCCAATACATGTAATACTGAAGAAAATTGTCCAATCTGTCTTAATAAATTGAACCTTAACATATCAGATTCGTTGACTACACTCATGGATGATCATGTTAACAACGATGGATGGACATATGTCAATATCGTGATACAATTGTCTTGTACGCATTGTTTTCACAAAGGTTGTATAAAACACTGGGGAACTGTCAACCCTATATGTCCTATATGTCGTCAAGCGACTCTTGCGGATGTATTGGCAAATCTATAATAAAATAATAATGAATTTGTCCATCTATTATTATTTTACTGTAAAAATACTAGACCATTTTCCTACCCACTCCATACCACAAGATGATCGAAAGAATGGCACCAGCGACGAATCCATTGCCTGCCGATGCAGCCGATTTCTCAATCAAGAAATAAAAGAAAAGGGGGCCAATCAAGTAGGTCAAGATGGCATAAAATACCATGATGGGGGCGAATTTTCCTAAATCGAGTTTGGTAGCGGACATATTTACAATACTATATACTATATACTATATAATAAATATAGTCCTCTACATATATAGCGTAATTTATTAGTGATCCTATGGCAATCGGAGGTGTATTACACGTTGCAGAAATGGTGTTTATTGCCACATATGCATTCATTCTTCCCAAACATAAAATGGTGGATTATATGTTTGTCTTTGTTATTAGTGTTGGCGTGCTCTCTTGGCTTTTGATGAAAAATGAATGTTTTATTTCATACGCGATACGAAAGATGAATGATCCGGAATACGAAATGGGATCTGACGCACTCAATATGAATGATCTTACCGAAGTCATAGGACTGGATTGGATACATTACTTTGTAAATGGCGTCCTTTTCTTCATGTTTATATCATTTTTCATTGCGGCACGTCGTAGTCAATTGTTACCCAACTACCTCAGCACATTGTTTATCGCATGTTCTGTATTATATCTCACAAGTGTCCACCTATTTACTGCGACGCACGACAATCAAATGATGATGCACTATTGGAAACTCTATGATACTGTATTTCGCATTTTATTTACAATCATTATTATTGTATGCATATATACAGCGTCTCGATCCTATTTTAGCTAATCATACATGTCGTCTATATCCTCATATGTTGGTGACGACGCGATTTTGTATGCTCGGTCCACGTTTTTCTACGGGTTTGACATAGTATTCATCCGTCGTATCAATCAATGCTGCTACAATGTGTTTTGCCAAGATAAACTTGGATTCGAAAATCATTTCGGCGGGCATGACAGGAAACCACTGGTATTTTGTTCGGGTCAGCATTTCTTCTTCGTCGATATAAATGCCATAGGCATCGGGCAATAGATCCAAATAGGCTTCGGCCATCAAATCGTCGACAATGATGGGTTTGCGCGTTTTTCCCGTTTTTGTCCCAATCAGTTCGCCTCCGACCAAGTTCATAGACCCCTTTTTCACCTCGTCCATACACCATTCAGCTGAGTCGCCCAAGAAATCCGTTTCGCTCGTAAAATGGGGGTTTAGATTACGGCGTTTCAAATAGTCGACCAATTCGCGGAGTTCTGCGTTTCGTTTGGGTGATCCCATGAAATGGGTGTTTGGCATAAACAGACGCTTGTGTTTTTGTTTCAAGAGATTGGTCGATCGATTGACGGTTTCGCAAACAAAGGGTTTGTCGCCGACAGTTCCGTCCAAATAGAGTGGGAACAGATTTCGCTTGCAGAGAAAGGTGTCGGGGACGACCATCCCACCGTAGATATAAAGTAGCTGTGTGAGCGCCAATTCGCGATAGTGGCTTTTAAAGGGTTCGGTCACGGTTGCCAACTTGATATCCCATCCCGGAATCAATCGACTAAATGTTTCATCGTCAATGAGACAAATGTTGAAATCTGCGCCACAATGATTAATAATCGTCTTTACAGTGAGATGGATATAAGGCTGATTCAGATCCGTTGTGTTGCGAGAATAAAAACTCTTCCAATGGCGCGAATTGACCTCATTCTTGCTATGAATCCATAGTTTGGGCTTTTTCGAGCCTCCTAGTGGTTCATCATTTAATAAATACTGGCGAATCAGTTCATATTCTTCGTCTTCGTCAGTTTTTTTCATCGTATTGCGTGCATGTGTTGCAACATAGGTCACTAGGGCGATGCCGCCCAAGGCCAAACCGTAATTCATTAGGGTTTTTGAAGACATGTCTATGATATATGATATGCTAATTATAATAGTAGCATATAATATTTGTTTTTATCTTTGATAAATCTGTCCTATGGATACATGAATAAACCTATCAAAAATAAATGAAATAGTCAATGTTGTATTTCGATTCGTTATACTTGATTTGCGAAGTAAACATGACATTGTTACTTTTGCATATTTGTCGAATGATATTGGTAAAGGAATTGTACGTCATTTTTCTCGTCGCATAGAATTGTTTCGAGGCATGATAATATTCCAAGAGGGTTTGAGTTAAGGATTCGTCCAATTTATAGTACAATAATTTGCGATAGGCGTTCAAATCGACCAAGTAATACTTGTCCGTCTTCAAACAGACCTTTTCCAATACTTCGTTTAAAACGTCGAGTGGCACATTTTTCTTAAATATTTGGGTCAACATGATCCTTTATTTATTCACTCGCGCGTATTTACTAAATGGGTTTATATAGTCTATTTATTTTTTGTCGCAAATTCCTGTTTTAATTTTTCCAAATACAATATTGCGTCACAATGTTCCTCTTGTGCATGTTGTATCCATTCCAGGATGGAGAGATCTTGGCGGTCTAGGTCGGTACCATATTTGGCTTTTCCTACTCGCGCACGCTGTGTAAATTGTTGGATGACGGAATAGACGACGGTGTCATATTCTGTGAGTGAAATTGTGATGGGGGGTCTATCGTCTTGCTTTTGCTGTTGGTCGTCCATAGTGTATCTTTACTATCTACTTTTTAGTTGATTTCCTTTTAGATGCTTTCTTGGCACGATTCCTTTTGCGGAGCGTTCTTCGTTTTCCTCCTTGAGTAACAGGTGCAAGTGCTGGTGCAAGTGCTGGTGCTTGTGCTGGTGCTTGTGCTTCACGCGATGATGCTGCTGCTTGTGCTGCAAGTGCTGCTTGTCCTGGTAGTGATCTACGTGCGTCTGCTGCTGCTTGTGCAGCTCGTTGTTCAGCACTTATTACTCTTAGTGGCATGATTCTATACTATAGAATATCACTACATATTATCCAACATTTTTTTCATGGCATTTGTAAAAATCGCCAATTCAATCACATCCTCGTGAATATTGTGAAACACCGTAATGAAATGACAAATAATCGGAATCGACCGGTATTTCTCATTCTCATCCAACATTGCCGTCGTTTTCACAAACGTGAAAAAGTAATTCAAAATATCAATCACGGAATAGCCATAATCGTGTATATCATAGAGGATGCGAATGGCATCGCGCAACAGGTGCGACTTGAGCGCCACGATATAGTCGTCAAATTGTTGAAACGAAATATTAGCGCACAGCTTTTTGCATAGCGAGAGGTCGACCTCGTTGGGCTCGTCCAAGATGTAAATCTTTTCTAAATGATTCATCAAAGAACGAATGGAATGGTTCGAAAACGTCAGCAAATAGTCTTGCGCTTCCGCAGTGATTCGGAGCCGTTCATTCGTAATAATCTGTTGCATAATTCCACGGATTTGGTCTTGGGTCGGCGAACTGATTCGGACCAAATGTATACGCGACTGGATACTTTCAATGACTTTTTGTATATTCGTACAGACCGACACGAAATGGACGTTTTGTTTATACTTGTCGATATAGTTGCGAAAGACCTGTTGACTCTGCTCATTGATCGTGTCCAAATCGTCCACAATGATCATCTTTTTCTTCCCATAAATGCTACTACGCGATTGGCAAAATGTCTTCATTTCTGTGCGGTAATAATTGATGCCCTGTTCTTTCAAATTGTTGATGAAGAGCAAGTTGGTTTCGGGGAAGGATTGGTCTTTTGCGAGACCATAATACTCGCGTATGAGGGCATAGAGCATGGATGTTTTTCCGGAACTGGGGTTGCCCACGAGCAATATATTGAGATCGTCGATTTCCATCAGGGTTTCAATGACACCACGCAAATGGTCGTCGATACAGAAATCGCGGATAAAACATGGCTTGTATTTTGATAAAATGGTTTGATTCGCATTCTTTACGGAAAACATGGATGATGATGATGGATAGATTTATTACTATGTAAAAATGAGTTTATGTGATTTATCAAAAAAATTGATTTTATTGTTGGACAAGACGATGACATGTATCTCCTATTACTTACCATGATGAACCGTGAATTTATCAACAAGCCGTCGGGATTTTCCGTGGGCGGTGCAGTGACCGTCTCCATGGTATATCCGGAAAAGGGAAAGGATGGCCAATTTAGGGGAATGGTATATTCAAACGATATGTTGCCCATCAATTCGGCGACCGGACCCATCGGTGGTTCAACAGAATACATTTATGTATCCTTTCCTGACCGTGCTGCCTATGACATGTGGCTATTACAGGGTTTGGCCATTATCTGTACTATTCAAGGGGCATTGAAAAATTGTACCATTATGTCTATTGAGCGCAATGGTGCGGGGGAAATTACATCCTTGAATGTTTCCATCAAACATGCACATTATACTCCCTTGCCATACGAATATCCTATTGGCATCGATGATATACTCGCCATGTTGGTTTGGCGCGTTGCTTATCAAATTGAGGCCACTGCATAAAGTTGTAGAGGGTATGGTGTAAAATTGATTCGATTTCTCTATATATTCATATTTTTATTGTATAAGGAATGGATGGTCTATTTACATATTTGAACAGTGAACAGGTCATCGATAATAGCAATATTGTAGAAAATCAAGAAAAGAATAGGGGCATTGACCTTGGGACGGTTGCGAACCGTTTGCCGGACGACATTTTGAAAAAGATTTTTTATGATTACTTGGAAGTACCGATCCTGTTTTCTGTGTTCAAGACAAAGCTAGAGACGAACGAATGTAAGAGTATCGAATATACAGGTTTAGCAAGGTTGATACCGTTGATCTTGCGCAAACCTGCACTGATTTCTTATATGCGCAAACAATACTATGGGTTTGATGCTGTCTATCGATCGCACGTTATTTTAGGCGAAAAGGGATACGTTCTCATGAATTTTGACAACAGTTTTGCATGTTCTTGGTTAATGTACATGTATCATTGATTGTGCGTTGGAAAAATGTGGGGGTAATATATAAAAAGAAATATGCCATTACGTATTGAAACTCGCTTTGAAGATGTTGACGATCTATTTAATGCAATAGTTAAAATGATATCAGAATTACCTGTTGATGGAACAATTATTTTGACTGATAGTATCAGTGGTAATATATGTGAAATACATATTTTTCCCTCGCAATACACTATTAATTACAGCAACAGTGAAGATGAAATTGTAAGGTTTGGTACTATAGAAGGACTCTTTCGATCATTGTTTCAAAAAATAAGAGAAAAACATGGGTTAGTTTTTAGTGCGTTGCCATATGAAGTACCAATTAATGACTTAAATATTGCAATTATAGCGGATAGTAAAACAAAAAATGCATCTATGAAAAAAATCCAAGCTTTTGTTAAAGGTAAAAAAGGCGGAAAAAGCAAGCGCAGACGATCCAATAAAAGAAAAAGTCGAAGAAATAAAACTTACTAATTCATTTGCACCAATAAGGCGTCACGCGTGTGTTTCAATGGAAACCTTGCTATTTCGCAATGGTGTAACATGCGAAATAGCTTAAAGCTTACTTATGAGTAATCTTTAGAAATATAGCGATCATGATCGACCCAGTGCAAATTGTGCAAATGGGATTTTATTCACATATTATGTCAAAAGTATCCAATTCTGAACATTTTACTAATCCAACCATGTTGTTTTTTTTCGCATGTCTCTACGGTATCTACACGCTTGCTCAGAATGAAGAATACCAAGCGACGGTGAAACAATGGCTCGAGAGTGCGCTTGGGTATAATGAATCTTCGCTACGCGTTCCGATGCATCAAAAAACATTCCGCACCTTTATCGGATTTGGTGCTTCCCAAGAAACGACAAAACCGGCCATGAGCCCCAAATTTCTAGCCGTCTTGCATTTTTTGCAAAAGGCGTCGTGCGACAAGATATCGGGATATCATGAAATCATGAAAATGAATCCGGCACGGTATGACGAAGAACCCACCGAGGAATATATGCTCTTGCCTTCATACAATGAGCGTATTTTGATGGAAGAATCATTATCCATTTTCTTGGAAATTACCATTGAACATGAGAAACGAAGATTTGATCACGATGAGTCCAAAGATAAATCGGCGGTTTCAGGTGCGAACAAGTTGAAGAAACAATACATTTTCACGCTCTTTACCAAGGGGAAGAAAAATATGAATGTGCTCATGAAATATATGGACGATTTGGTCAAGACGTATGAAAAGGAGACGGCTGCCAAAGTGGAACAAAAATTGTTCGAATTGACGCGGTCGCAAGTGGACGACGATGATGATCGAACAAAGTTGGTCTATCGTGAATTTCCGTTTCACAGCAACAAACATTTTGACCGCAATATTTTCTTCGAGGGGAGGGGCGATTTCCAAGATTTCTTGGACCGATTTGGACCAACTGGTACGCACGACGATCTCTATGTAAAAATGGGGGTTACGAAAAAGGCATTTTTGCTATTGCATGGGTCACCGGGGTGCGGCAAATCAACGTTGATTAAGGGGTTGCTCAATAAGACGGGACGGCATGGGGTCATGGTACGTTGGGACAGACTCAAAACATGTGCCGATTTTTGTAGTCTCTTCCGGTCTCCGAAAATAAACGGCAAACCATTCAAGCTAGAGGATTACATCTTTATTTTTGAAGATTTCGACGCCAATAGTAACGAAACGTTGAAGAAGCGCAAAACCGATGGATTGGATAAAAAGGCTCTTTTGCAGGCCATCAAGACGCTGAAAAAGACGACAAAGGATGGGGACGATGGAGACGGGGACGGTGATGCAGAAGACGACTGTGGGTCCACGGGTGACAGTGATACCGATCCGAAAAATGTGGCAAAACAACATCTTACCCACGTCTTGGAAAAATTGGAAAAACCGACCGCTGATGAATTGACCCTGGAATGTGTGCTGAATGTGATGGACGGTATTGCCGAGATGCCGGGTGGAATGATGGTCTTTACGACAAATCATTTCGAAAAGATTGATCCCGCCTTTTACCGTTCGGGACGCATTGATAAAATCGTGGAATTGAAAAAGGCGAGTGTGCCAATTATCAAGGAGATGGTGTTTCGGTTTTTCGATATAGATATACTCGATAATGAACGGTTTGATGCGTGGTTTTCCAAGATGCGCGATTATGAAATCAGCACAGCCGATATACAAACCATCTGTTTCGACTATGGTAAGCGAACAATCGACGAATGTTTAGATGCATTGGTCGCGCGGTTTGATAACTAAATTATTTTCATATATCATAATAGCGAATATATGAAAACAGACGAAGAAAAGGATCATAATAATATTGTTCATAATAATACATCATTTGTGGCTGCATCATTTAGTGGTGCGGAGCTGCATGATATAGAACAACCACGTGTCATGGTAACTATCGAACTAGATGCGGATGCGGATGCATATTCGGACTCGGAACACGAAGATAGCCCTATCACGAATGAGCCGCCAAAAAAATACACCAACATATACGAATTGATTCATGACAAGTATGGCGACAGCTTGACAGGAGACGGCGATTTTTCCATGTGTTATAGTCCGCCTCTTGATATTGTTCCCATCAAAATCGACGAGACCGAGGCCCTTTTTGTGGAAAAATACGTGAAGAGAATGTACGAGGCCGAAGTGGAAAATGCCTGCAATGAACACATTGAGCTATTTAGAACGAAAATCGCCAACTATGAACGCGCGAGATTGCGTGAATCGACGCAGCGAACCCTCTTTGAACGGTGTGTTCTCTATACCAATATTGCATTTGAACTTTATCGTGCCACGGTTGGCACATTTTTGATCGTCTTTATCCAGCAAAGATGCGGTGATCATCCGTGCAGTCCCTTTGAAAATGTGGCCAACCGCGACCCTTTTTTTGTCTTTACCATGACCTGGAGCTGCATGACATACATGATGTTTGCCTTTTTGTATTATAACGAAATCACGCGAGAGTATAAACTTCTTCGTTATTTTACACAGAACAAAGAGGATCGTCGCGGTATTTATGGTATCAATCATTCATCGGAATATTATAATAATCATGGTGGACAATCTTTATATCACACAAATATCAATGGAATGATGAATAATCCTGTAACCAATTGTGCACTGGCCAAAGAGATTAAACGGGATATATATCGTACCAATTTGTGGTATTATTGTACGGCTCTCTATACATGTCTATTTTTCATGTTCAATGTTCTCTTTAGTGCAGTGGCCGTGGGTCTGAATACGGCTGGAGAAAATACGGCGATTGGATTTATTACCAATGTGGTGATTATTATTCCCAAGTTTTACGGAATCTTTGACAATTTTGTTACATGTACAAAATACTACGGACAGGGTGTTCTTTCGATCTATTCCGGATACAAAACGGAATATGTTCAATATAATGATTATAGCTTGGAATATTCAGAAAAAATATTGGAATCGATGAAGGCATTCAAAGGTGGACTCTTTATGGAACATTTCAAATCGGTGGTGGATAATATTCAGACCAATGGATATCAATATTTAGCATATTATGGCGAACCTTATATTGATAAAGAGTGGGAGAAAGTCAAACGCCGCCGATATATGAAAAAGTTGATGAAATATCATGCAAAGGATATAGTTTGCAATGATGTCGAATGTTGATACTTGTTATAGTACATCTTGGAAAAAGAATGAATATGCGTAACCATAATAGAAAGAATCTTTCATAAAATCTTATAGACACTGTCGACTTACCCATCTATTTACTCTTCATGTCGTCGGAATCCAAAGATTTGTATAAAATTCTTGGCGTTGGCGAAGGTGCAAGTGACGCAGAGATCAAAAAAGCATATCGTTCCCTATCTTTGAAATATCATCCCGACCGTAATGCAACCGAAGATGCGGCCGCCAAGATTCGCGAAATTAACGATGCCTACGAAATTTTGAGTGATGCACAACAACGTCGGCAATATGATGCCGAATCGCATGGCGGATTTACACATATGAATAGTATGGATGATATGGGCGATATCAACAATTTGTTTAAAATGATGTTTGGTCAAGCAGGTATGGCTGGTATGGGTGGGTTTCCTGGTCAAGGTGGCGGTGCTGGTGGCATGGGCGGTGGCCCCGAAATACGTATTTTTCACGGTGGTTTCCCTGGAGGGTTTCCTGGTAGCGGGTTCCCAGGTGCTGGTGGCATGCCTTTCGGTAACCCCGGGTTTATGCATCAGATGCAAAAACCGCCACCCATTATTCAAACGATACGTTTATCTTTGGAAGAATCCTATCAAGGATGTACCAAGCCGGTCGAAATTGAAAAATGGGTTCTTACTGGTGACATTAAAGTCCAAGAAATCGAAACTGTCTACGTTACTATCCCTGCGGGAATAGACAACAATGAAATCTTGATTATGCGCGACAGGGGGAATACGGTGCACGAAAATTGTCGCGGCGATTTGAAGTTTATTTTCCAGGTGGAAGGTACGAGTGAGGCCGGGTTGCAGCGCCATGGAGTCGATCTTGTATATCGAAAATCGATCTCTTTGAAAGAGGCGCTCTGTGGATTTTCATTTGACATTAAACACTTGAATGGCAAAGGACTTTGTCTCAACAATATGACAAATCCCACCATTATTCGGCCCAATTTTAAAAAGGTGATTCCAGGTCTTGGAATGAACCGCGACGGAAACTGTGGGAATTTAGTCATTGAATTTGCGGTGGATTTTCCGGAGAGTCTTACTGCGGAACAAATTGCGTCCATTGGGCAGGCATTGTAACTATTGGTAATCTTTTTCTTCTTCTTTTTATTTTTACATAATTTCACAACAAACTATATAGTATTTGTTATGAATCTATCGACGAATCTTTATGCGAATATCTTGGTGCCAGTAGTGGCAGCATCGCTCATGAATGCTGTCATTTTTACCAAACGGTGGAATAATTATCGCGGAAAATCGATCAAGTTTTATAGTCCTTATTTGCCCAGTGGTTCGGTCATTGCTATCATATGGACCATTTTATTTGCCCTGCTTGGATATATGCATTATTTGTTGATGAAACAGCACGATGGGCGACCTTCTTTTGCATCTATCGCCATTATCCTCCTGATTTTGTTTTGTATCATGTATCCCATCTTGACGAATGGCTTGCGCCAACGTTGGGCCAGTCTGTTGAATTTGTTGACGCTCATCTTTTCGGGTATTGTCGGATTCTTGGTATATCGAGAAAATCAAGGGGCGTCGGTCTATACCTTGCCACTGCTAGCATGGGCTACCTATGTGAATTTGGTTGAAACACTGTGAAACGCTCAGTTGTTTGTTTACAATAAGACCGTGAAACATCCACCCATAATACAAAGATGAAACAAAAAATGATATAGTATATGTTTCTTGGAAATCCACTCTTTGGATGATTCAATACTACTACATATGAAGAACATTATGGACAATTCTAATAAATACATATACATACTATATGCAAGAAATGACGCATTTGTTTTTATAAACAACATATAGGTTGTAAATGCCACCATGGACGTCCTACCGCAAATCGCATCTAGACGATGAGATAGGGTATATTGTACAGGATTAAACCAAAATACTGTTGATAACATGGCGTTTATTCCAATCATGGTAGCAAGCGCTTTTTCAGATGCGGATACTTGTTCTTGTGGTTGCCAATAAAAAACATAGATCGTGGGGCTGGCCAATAAAATACTACTTGCTACCAGGAGTGAACAAGCCATATATACTTATAGTCATATGGGGGCATTCACTTTATGCCGTTTTTTCTTCCGATTTGCCGGTAAACAGTATCAATTCTAAGATAAAATATTCTTTGGTTTCATCATAGAATTCATACAACATCAGGGGGGTGTGGGCTTGGAGAGATTCGCGTGTCCAGCGAAAACCGTAGGTTTCGTAAAATGTTACGGCTGTTTCCACTGAACTCAGTGCAATCTTCACCGTCTTTTTACCCTCGTATTTTGCCGTCTCTTGTTTGACGCGTTCAATAAATCCGTCCAAGAGTTTCGACGCATAGCCCATTCCCTTGCATGTGTGCCGTGTACATATCAAAAGTATATAGTAGGTAACAGTGGTTTGACTCATAAATGGTCGATAAATCATGACAGTTGGACAATTTTCCATTGCAAATTCTTGGTCCAAACAATAAAATGCCATCTTGGTTTTCTCGTTTTCCAAGAGTGCCAACGTATAATTCGGCGAGACGGATATACCAGCGGTTTTCAAGAAAGTGTATTTTGCTGTGGCTTTGAAATCGTTCAATTGGTCAATGATCTCTTCCAATGGGGAATGGTCGATGATATTATTCGTAATATCATCGGAGTAGTGAATCATTTGTGATAAGAACAAGAAAGAATTCGATATAGGATACCCTGTAAACATATGTTTATATTTTTTAGGCATAAAATTGATACAGTATGGTATCATTTACCATCTGCATATACTATAAAGACACATATGTCATCTATTTCCTTTCCTATCAGAATTCCATCAATTGTATAACAATATCATCATATTGTATTTCTAAGCAGAAATTCGCTTGGTAGGAATCTCCACGTCGACTAAATAGATGGAATTCTCCGTCATGACGATATATTCCTTGCCCACCTTGTAAATCTTGGAAATAGGACTCGTGTATTCCTCCTCGCTCTTCACCAAGAGCTTTTCTCCATTCTCCTTGACACCGATCAACACCGTCTTATCGAGCGAATTTGACCAATAATCCATCATAATGGGTTTGTCCTCGACAATGGCCAATTTGGCTGCATGTTGAAGTGTGTTTTGTTCAGGTAGACGATATCCCAATCCGGCAGCGCCTCCTTGCGTTGCGGGCGTAGCAGCACTCATTTTCTTTATCGTAATGAACTATAGTCAGTTTTTTCTTTAAGTCCTTCAGAACAATATAAATTATATGTGTCCGGATTCCTAAATATAAACGAATCAATTTGGACAAATGTGTATCCTTTTTCGTATCAGTATCTGTATATAGGAGGCTATGATGAATCGCTTGGAATGGATCAAGTCCTTGATGATTGAATATCTAACTGCTTCACAAGAAACCGTTTTACCAATACAGGCACTATCGATAGGTGCATCCATTTTGATGCACGTATTTACACTTTTGGTAGAATGTCCCAATGTCTACTATCAGTGTCAAAAGGCCTACTATTATTATTTAGAGTATCTTGATCAAGTTGGGAAAAGCAATTTATCACATAAATTGGGATACGGCAATGCATCCATCTTTGTCTATGAAAAAATTTTCGCTGACATTTCAGGCAACGAGATGGGGATTGTTTGCCCCAGTGTTTCAGATTCTATGGATTTTATCCATCTTGGAAATTCCGTCAAAACTTTCTTGTTTTGGAATCATCCGACAATGACCACGCCGAATCGCATACATTTGTGCGAACAGACCATGGTACCGTTTTTACAAACGTGTATTGACCATCCTGTATTCTTGGAAAATATCGAAACAATACAGGAAACATTGGGCTCGGCAATGACGTACCAAGAATACGAAACATATCTGCAGGAAAAATCGTTACCGTTTTATCGCGTACCGTCATAATAGGCTATGCGCTGCTTCAAATGTTCCATAAACTGATTCGGTGGTGAACCCACTGCATCCGAATTGGCATATTGACAAATTGACACATTACTCTGTTTTTTCATAACCACTTTTTTTAATACATCGTCCTGTTTCCCCTTTTTTATTTCCATCTCTGTCTTGGAACGGCGGAACTCTCTCGATAACATATACAAAACCTTATATTATAAGCGCGATATATTCTTTGTTGCAAGAATCATGACTTGATACATGCTGCTTTTTGCTCGGGAGGTCCGGGTCTTTGGTCCTAAACAAAAATAAAAAATTGAAACCATTTAAAGAATAAGTGTTGTTCTTTATATCCTTCTGTAAAATACTCTATCTATCACACTATCCATGTCTTCTTCTGTCGACGATGAATGGATGCAATTTGTAGGTAGTAATGGTACAACACTACTCTATGTAAAACCCGTTCTCAAGATCGATCAGTCGAGCTCTTTGGCGGCGAGTGATTCGGATAAAATTCCACTTGACGAAGAAACCATACAGGTGCCTTTGCCTAAATGTGACGATCTATACATATCGACCAAGACTAAAGTACTCTTTTTGGATCGCACCATCGACATTTTCTCGATCTTTTGGAAAATACCCATTGTCGAATATTGGCGACCTGCTGCGGGGGTGGTCAAAAAACAGATGAAGGTCGTCTCAAAAACGCAGGAAGAGTATGCGGAATACCGCGAGCGTCTTGAAGGCATTTATTACTTTACGGAACACGTCATCAAACAGATTGATAATCCGAGTGCCCGACGTATCAAGTACAAGGATGAACGCAAAATCACCATTGGTATTTCGCGAAAGGACATTATGAATAGTCGTGGAAAGGTGAAAAACGCATTTTACAACTGTTTCGCCATGATTTTGCGATTTCGGTACGAAGGCGTCTTTCGCGAAATCCACGTCAAAGTCTTCAATACGGGAAAAATGGAAATACCGGGGGTCTTGAATGAAGAGCTCTTGCAAATTGCCAAGACCATGATTCTCGATATTATCCGTCCACATGCGGATCCTGCCCTGGATTTCTTGGAAAATGACGAAGCCGACAATGTTCTCATCAATTCCAACTTTAATTGTGGATACTATATCGATCGTGACAGACTGCACGCCATTTTCCGTAGTGAAAAATACAATATTGAATCGGCATTTGATCCATGCAGTTATCCAGGTGTCAAATGCAAGTATTACTTTAACCATGAGTACGGGTTTGATCCTGCTTTGCAAACGGGGTGTGTCAGCGAAAAGGATCGCGGGCAGAAAATGAGCGAATTGGGGGATGATAAACGATATACTGAAGTATCGTTTATGATTTTCCGGACGGGCAGTTGTCTCATTGTTGGAAATTGTAGCGAAAAGATTTTGCGATTCATCTACGATTTTATTACTCAGATTTTGCGCGACGAATACCCCAATATTCATGTCGTCAACGATGGCCCCGTGGCCAAAGAGAAAAAGGTCAAACTGCGCAAGAAGAATGTCACTCTGACAAACCATTATTTCCAAGAACACGTCGAATGTTGATAGTCTGTTATTTTGCGCTATTATTCTATTTCAATAATATCGCGGGTAAATGAACGAGCGCATATTGCAATATGGTATTGATCTGACCGCCCACATTATGCATACACATTTCGATCAAATCGATCAAGGCAGGTGTGATGAGATCAGGATGATTCCGCATAATGTGGTTAAAATACATCAAAAGTATGTTTTTTTTGTCGATATTGTATTGGATGCTGATGGTATGAATGGTTAATATAGGCGAAGATGATCCGCTACCGCTTGAGTGGTCTAAAATCTCCTTGTGTAACTCTTCCATCACTACGGAATTGATGATATTTTTATCCCATTCATTTATTTTCAAATTCTGATTTAATTGGATAAAATTAATCATGCTGCGGATATCCGAACTATAAACACTTTGTATTGTATTCAACGTGTTTGTCGACAAATGAAGTTCTTCCTTTTCACATATCGTCTTGATGAATTGATGGACATCTTGCTTGGGCAATTGGTTAAACCTGACACAAACGAAATCGTTTTGCAAGGAATCGTCGATTTTGCTGATATAGTTGCAAATCAGGCAGAAACGGACATTGTTGGTCGAGATTTGTAAGAGATATTTGAGAGCCTGTTGCGCATTTTTGGTCATATAGTCAACCTCGTCCAAGATGACGAATTTGAATCCGGGTTCAAACAAATTGAGCGTTTTGACAAACTGGTGTATCTGATTTCGGATGATATCAATTCCACGTTCATCCGACGCGTTTAGATGGATCACTGTGCTCTTATTTTTCCGGTGATACATGGTCTGATACTCGTTGATCAAATTGATAATAGTCGTTGTTTTTCCCGTGCCGGGGGGGCCATAAAAGAGCAAATTGGGGAAATAATTCTTGGCGAGAATATTCTGAAAGAGTTTGCGATTGATGGGGTCCAGCACTATATTGTCGAATTGGCTCGGTCTATATTTTTCGACCCATGGTATGTGTGTTTCTTCTATATGGCGCTCATCTTCCTTGTCTGAATAGTCCAAGAGCGTATTTTGCATTGTACTGATGTATTTACAGTGTTATGGAACGCTATCTATAATAGAGTTTTCTTGGTTTATTTTATTGTTGTTTATTTTTGTCTTTCTTGGAAACAAGATAAAAATAAAGATACATACTAGGATAATATTAGGATATATCCATGGTGGCCGGATATTTAGAAATCGTCGTGGGTTCCATGTTTTCGGGAAAGACCAAGCGTCTCATACAGCAATACACCGACTTTTGTTACAGTGGTAAGCGTGTAGTTGTTATTAATTATGCCGAAGATACACGATATCACGACTCTATGCTGTCCACCCATGATAAGATCATGATTCCGTGTATCCGGACAAAGGACCTTTCGACCATTACATGGGCAAATGATGGTGGTGATGGCGGTGAGTCGTTTGAGAATGTCGATGCCATCTTGGTAAACGAGGCGCAATTTTTCGGCGATTTGTTCCATACTGTCCTTGATTGGGTTGATGTACACAAAAAACACGTATATTTGTACGGGTTGGATGGGGACTTTAAACGCCGACCTTTTGGACAAATCTTGGATTTGATCCCCTATTCCGATGAAATTGTGAAATTGAAGGCTATATGTGCAAAATGTCGCAATGGTGAGCGTGGCATTTTTTCGCATCGCATTACGCGCGAATCATCCCAAATTGTCATTGGATCGGATAATTATATGCCTCTATGTCGAAGCTGTTATCTTTGTGAAACTATTGGAAATTGATATGATTTTGTCACATATTATGCCCAATTTCGGAAAACAATAAATGAAAATGGCTTAAACCAAATTTTCGTTCTTTCCTTACGTGCGAGAAAAACATTTATAACTGCAAAAAAATATGCCTAGAAAAAATGTATTGAAACCGACTCCGAGTCCGATTCCGACTCCGAATCCGAGTCCTCTACCGAATTCATCTCCGATCGTCAATAACATTCAACTCATTGTGCAAGATCTATGCGGGGATCCTATTTTATTGCCAGCGATTGACGTCCCATGTTGTATAGCAGCTGATTCTCTCGGTCAAACTATTGCTCTTTCTGCTTCGGTAACAAGTATGGCTACCGCATCGATTGAACCTGCTACCTTGAAAAAACGTGGTAGAAAACCCAAGGGCGGTAAACTCATTAGTAAACAAACAGATATTGCGGAACAACCTCCCGTTGTGTCCAATGTCATTCTTCATCTGAAATGTTCATCCGCGGATTTAAACGAATATAATCAGTCTCGCGATAAACTCATGGTGGATTATCTCGCATATAATCCGACCGCTCCACCCGAAATTTGCAGTTACGAAAAAACTCCTGAATTTTCTAAATATAGTGCTGCGTCAACTACTCCAGCTCAGGCCACGGATAACGCATTGCATGCTTACATGGAATCGTCACAAAATACAAGTGATGGTCTATATGGCAATGGTGGATCTACTGTACAAACAAATAATATTGTTGGTAGCATGTGTCAATTATGCAATGCCAAGCTGGAAATAGAAAAGACGGAAGATGAAACCAGGGGGGTCAGTATGAAAGATATCAATTCAAAACTGAAATCCCTGAAAATACAACTTTATAAGAATGCACAAGTGGATAAAAAATCGGCGTGTTTTTGGTGTACCTATGATTTTGATACACACCCGTGCTATATTCCGAAATATGAGATGGACGAAACGGTCTATGGATATGGCGCATTTTGTCGCCCGGAATGCGCAGTGGCTTTTTTGATGAAGGAGAATTTGGACGATTCGACGAAATTTGAACGTTATCATTTGTTGAATCATATTTATAGCAAGGTCTATGACTATAAGAAAAATATAAAGCCCGCGCCAAACCCATTTTATCTATTGGATAAATTTTACGGGAATCTGTCGATCCAGGAATATCGCAAATTGTTGAAAACGGAACACATGTTGCTCGTGGTGGATAAACCACTTACCCGTATTTTGCCCGAATTGCACGAGGACAATGACGATTTTATTTTGAACATTTATGGTGGGACGAAAATGGGTTCGTCCAATCAGATTGCCGGGGGCGTGTATAAAGTAAAACGTCAGAGCGAAAAGGCGGGGGTGGGGGCTGTGACTGATGGCGGTGCTGGCAGCAAAAATGCCATTTTGCAAAAATGATCGGGTTTTGTGTATGTTTGATTGTTTCTATTTGTCATCTATTCTGAAAAATTGAAATAGTATAAAGGGATGGGTTGTATGATTATAAAAAGCCCTAGTCTATAGTATAATATCAAACAACATGAGCAAGACTGCGAATTATTTGCACATGATGAACTCGCCCATGGTGACGGATTTGATGGAGGAAAATCGTCGTTTGAAGGCGAAGATTGAGACATTGCACGAGGTGATACAAATGTGTTTATCAAATCCTCGTCCTGTTGCGCGAGTATCCGCTAGAAAACCATTGCGAAAACCTCCGATAGTTGCTATCAAAATCGAACCTGATTTGGAAGTTGTCAGTGACATTGAAATGGATGAGCAAGCTGGTGAGAGTGATGATGATGCGCAAGCTGGCGAGGATTCTGATATTATGGTGGTAGACCCACCCAAAAAAAAGGAAAATATTGTTTATCATCTTGAAGAGGTTCCTGTAAATGTTGAACCGCAAGCTGGTAAGGAAGAAGCTGTGGAAGAGGAGGATGGGGAAGCTGGTGAGGAGGAAGAGGAAGCTGGTGAGGAGGAAGAGGAAGCTGCGCAAGCTGGTGAGGAGGAAGAGGAAGCTGGTGAGGAGGAAGAGGAAGCTGATGAGGAAGCTGGTGAGGAATCTGAGGAAGAAGAGGAAGAAGCTGCGCAAGCTGGTGAGGAATCTGAGCAAGAAGAGGAAGAAGCTGTGCAAGCTGGTGAGGAATCTGAGGAAGAAGAGGAAGAAGCTGCGCAAGCTAGTGAGGTGGAAGCTAGTGAGGTGGATGATGAGGAGGAGGAAGTGTATGAAGTAACCATCAAAGGAAAAACATACTATGTTGTAAATGAACAAAACGGCCCCATTTATGCAGCAGATGCAGACGATGTCGGTGACCAGGTTGGCAAATATGTGAATGGTGTAGCAACATTCTATATATAATTGTAATTGTCTATAACAGTAAATAATAATACATTGTTATAGATTGTTGAAGATGCAATGAGTCTATCTATCTACCGTCTCATACGTTGGGTAATACGATGATTACGCATACGTTTTACTTTCTTATTTCGAGTATATTTTTTTCCGCCTTGTGCAAGAATAGCCGGTGGTGGTGGTGGTGGTGGTGGTGGGGCTGCTACTCCTGGAGGTCCACCTTTTTGAGCCGGCAGCGCAGCTTCGCCTTTTCCTTTCTTCACCTGTTCTTTTGCCACCAACACTTTTTCAAAATCGAAAAACAACCGTTTTTTATCGATTTCAAATGGATTATATGCCCATTTTTTACGAATATGATCGAAACGATCCGTGAGTTCTTCTCCGCGATAATTACACGTAATTCTTCTAAGATTCGTGTCGGTGAGTTCACCCTTGACAACATCGACTGCCAAATAGAGTTCGGTTTTGGGTTCACCTTCTGTAATGGTTTCTGTTGTCGTATAATCCACTTTTACATAATCAGAAATAGATTCCTTTTTTAATTCAAGTCGTTTATGTACATGTTTTCCCAAAAATGCCCGAGAAATTTTATCGATGATGACTGGAAAAATATTTGTCTCATCACCACCTGAAACATATTCTTCAATCAATGATTGTAGCTTTTCATTATTGGATTCCTTATTTGGTGTAATAAATTTTTTCAGATTTTCTACAAATTTTACGTATTCTCCATAATTCGTTTTTAATAAAGTACGCACAGATTCTTCATCATCTTCAAAATTTATTTTTATACTTTGTTCAAAATATTTGTCTCTTATTGTCTGAAGATTATCACTTCGTTTTGCTTGTTCAAATACTGAATTTAATACACGTTTAAATGTTTGACTAATCGATATATTATTTTTGATTAAATTTTCGTAAATATCACGTAGATTGTTTATATCCTTTGTAGTTAAATCTACCTTTGCGTCTTTTTTATATCTTTCTATATCTGTATTTTTTATTATATTTGGAATAAGTTTATACTCATCATATGGTAATTTTTTATTTTTTTTAAGATTGTTATAGATAGTTATATCGAGTGCATCAATGGTACTTCCGTCGGCATTGACAGGATGGTCGTCATTTATAGTTTGAATCTCTCCTTTTATATTATTTTGGGATATAATTAGGTCTTCTAGTTGTTTTGCCTCTTTATCCGTAGGTTCATTACTAATTTCATGGATACTTTCATTTATACCTAATAATTCATCATTTAGTTTTCGTAATTTTTTATTTTTTTCAAGTAACAACATTCCTATAAATATTAATTTTTCTCTTTTATTATTTTCTGCAACTTTATCGTTATCAACATAACTAAGTGCAAGTTCTTTTACACTTTCTATATCTATTTTTTCCCGTAACATACCAACTATATTTCCATATAAACGTTTCATGATTATAGTTATAAATTCTAAAATAAAATTAATTAATTGTGCATTGCTAATTGATTCGCCGCGGCGATATCCAGTACCATATCCATTTAATGCTATTGCCTGTTCAGCCAAATTTTTAACTAAATCAATTGCAATTCCTCCAATTTGTTTATTGGCCTCTTTTATTATATTTTTTTCTTGTTTTATGCATAATTCTCTTATTTTGTTCGTTTCTTTCGTTCTCCATCTTTGAAATGTATTAAACTGATCAATAAGGCCGCGATAAAGAGGATTGTTGATCACATCATTCAACCATATTGTTTTTGTGATTGTATACACTAAGCCGTCGGTTTTCAAATAAGAAAAATACGTTTCTAGTCCTTTGAATAAACCGGGTGCTAAGGCAATGATAAATGGCGGAACACTTCCTTTTGTTGTAAATCCCACTCTGTTACAATAATCCGGATCATTCTTTATAATATTTCTACAGTATGAATTTCCGACATTTTCGATAATGGGAAATTTTGTTTGAAACAGCAATTTAATCATTATCTCAATATTTGTCACTTTTATATCAGTTTTGTTATCGGTTCCTTTTACCGTCATTCCGCCATTGCGGTTCAGTTCCGCCAATTTTTTTCGCATATAGTCGGGTTCAAAAAAGAATCGGACACGCCGCGAATAATCGAGCTGATTCAATAAACTCGTATCGTATACCAATCCTTCCGTCACTACACTCGGATATTTTTTTAGTTTATATTTACCCAGGTTGGGTTGTAGAAATGGATGATATAGTACATCGCTCGTAAATGGAATGGGTTCTTTATTCGGAATATTGGTTACCATCATAATCTTGACGGTTTCAATTGTATATTCGCCATTCGACATGTTTCTATAATATAACGGTTATCCAACGGTTATATTACTACGATATATTGTTGTCTATCTTGTATTGATGGTTAGCTCACCTTAAAATCTCATAATATCACTGGATGAATTTACTTGTTGTCTAAATGAACCGCCTACCAATGCATTCTGTGCATTGGCCTTTTCTAACATGGCCTGTGCCCGTTTAATGTCTTCATCCGTTACTTTATTGGCATCTACAGCATTGTTACTACTGTCCAAGAGCGATATATGATGATCCTGAAATTGTTGAGGCAAACAGCAAAACATGCTGTCTTCATGCAACAAAAAATCCATGAAAATAATAAAAATGAGACTGATGATCAGGGCAATATATATATCGCGGGTTCCCATCCATGCAATCGCAAAAATCAGGATATCACGACTAAATGTATGTCTTAAATAAGATTCCATCGATTTGCTCAGTTTGATATTGACAAATTTCGATGATATATTCAATGTAATGATCATCAATCCGGCGAACAATTTGCTGTTGTTGAGCGCATGTACATGGCCGTGCAAATACTGCAAGAGATTCGCCATGGACTTTCCGACGCGCGCCTTTAATTCTTTGGATAGTTTCGGTTTTGCATTGCTGGATTTTTTCATTTGTGGAAATGGAGTTGCCATAGTAGGATGTGTAGCGACTACTTACTATAATTAAGCGAGATTTTTCGTCATCGTCATCGGATATCTATTTTGGGTAGCACAAGTTCCACTTCCGTGTTGATTTTTTGATTCACCAATGTGTCATATGAAGGCAGTATGTCTCTCTTATGGTTGTTGATAAAGGATTCACTAAAGGATAAAGTATCTTCTTGTTGAAAATCGGATGGTTCTGACATCCAATCGAACACATCCAATCCATCGTCCGTCTTTGTAGAAACCGATTTCTTTGGATTTCCCCATTCATTTATAAAGTCTTGGTAATTGGGATCGGCGGTTGCCAATGTATTTAGCATACCTTCTACGATCGAATTTTCATAAAAGAAGATCACTAAAAGACAAACTAACATTCCGGAAATCACATCCAAAGAAGTAAACCCTATGATAAGAGCAACCGCGATGGTTTTTCCTAAAATGGTATGGCCAAACAAGACAATCTCTTCCGGATACAATACAAAGAGGGTGACGACCAGTAATAGAAAAATGGATATTATTTCATCCATTGACATTCTTTTGTTGGAAAGATAATAAGGTAGTTGTGATGATTTTTTTGTTATGCTAAACATTGTGAGAATTTGTAAACCCTATAATAAATGGCCCTGTTATAGTAGAATGATATTTTCATTCGAATAAAAATCTTCCTATTTTCTAAGAGTATAGTTAGTTTACATAGTTAGATTTCTCCCTATTTCATAAATAAACAATCATAACATATGTCGTTGCTTACTTCTGCTTCTATATGGTCAAATGATGATAGTAGTGGTGCAGACAACAAAAAGAGGATTCCTACTATGCGAAAAACATTGAAAAAAATGTCGCCACCACCATTTGGCAATCTTGGTGGCCCCGATGAGTACATATCTAGCGAAAAGGAATACAAAGATTCGCAACATGGTGATAGTGTAGCTACCGTCATTGGGTCGGATGGCGAAGAGTCTCGCACTGCACGTGTAAACCAGTTGATCAATCAAATGGCTCCGGACAATGATGGAAACAAGTTGGCCAACTTTGTTCCTCTTTCCAATCCCGCCATTCAGGTGAAGAAAGAATTTCCTATGTTGCCAACTGGTACAGGTGCAGGTGCTAGTGCAACCATACCATCAGGTGGTTTGACCGGTGTAGCCAATTATTCTACAGATTCAACTTTAGGAAATACCAATACTACGTACAGCAATTACAAAGCGAGTTATGATCCAGCCAAGCTTGCTGCTGCATCACCGTATTATCAAAAAATGGGCCTAGGTCCCGCTACATCGCCCCTCGACAATAAACTCATGGAAAAAATCAACTATATGATTCACATGATGGAAGAACAACAGAGTGAGAAAACCAACAATGTAACCGAAGAGATTATTTTATACACCTTTTTAGGTGTCTTTATTATTTTCGTTGTAGATTCTTTTGCCAGGGCTGGGAAATATATACGATAACCTAACCTTTTGTGATTGATCATATGATTGAAATAAATCGGGCTTTGTTGACGGGCATTCCAGGTACCACCATATTATACAAATAATATGCCGCCTTGTTTTCAAAGACGGGGCTATATTTATTTCGCCAAATAGACAAAATATGGTTGATTTCTGCCAAATGGTCAAACATCAGCAATCTGAAAGGGGTGACGTTTTGGATGGCTACAATATTGTGCAATGCATGCAAGAATCCTGTGAAAAACTGGGCGTTGGTAATCGAGGATGTCGTAAAACAGGCAAAACAGTGCAACAATCGGCCATGTTCGATGTCTTCATATTGAATCTGAGCATCTTTGAAGAAATAGAGGGCCCGTGTTTGGTCTTTTTCTTGCAGTGCATAAACAAACCATTGGTTTGTATTGATGAGTGCTATGATGGATCCTATATCATTCATAGCTACAATGACGTCGTTTGATTGGACTGTTAATTGAGCGAAACATTCCATTAAGATGTGTGTATTTTCTTTGTAAATCCGGCGTGTTTGATAATGTTGAGGAAGTGGAGGCATTTTTACAGGTCGCAAATAAAACGTGGATGTTTGAAAGACACATAGCGGTACAATCCCTTTGCATAGATCCTCCTCTTTTCTAAAAAGGGATGTCAGTATTTGGGGATTTAGGATCCGCTGATTATATTCGTGTGTCTGAATCAGATTTCGCGAAATGTGTTTGGCGCGATATGCACGATGGGTACAAAGAAAGTCCCAATAATAGGCGGAGATGGGATAGGGCGCCTTGGGAACATACAATGTGATGTGTCTCGAAACCATGGCGGCTACATATTTGTATAGTATTTGAATGGTATTTTTGTTAGATATATCTACATCTTGTTTGGTAGATGGGTCTGCTCGTTCGACCAAGACATCTTCTTTGTATACCGAAATATAGGTTGCCTCGTTTTGACCCGTCAGATAGGGGGTAAGCGTGGTTTCAGTTAGGGTTGAGAGTACGCGGTCACTAGGGATATAGTGACATTGCAATAAATCGACAATTTTTTCCAAGATTTCTTTGTCCAAGTCTCCGTACGTTGCGGTTTTTACGTGGACAGGGTCGTTGAATTTTGTACGCATGGGTTTTCCTCGCTGGATAAACGATGGGTTTTGGATCGAATAACACCAAAGATCATAGCTATGGAAGATGGGCTGGACATTCCAAAAAGGATACGTCAATTTGATATAGGCCGCTATTGCGATGAGGACGGCGATTACTATGATATAAATGTACTCATATGGGTGTCTTTTTGTCGCGGATGATGTATCCTCTAAATAGAATGAATCGTCTATATCATCATCCATGGATGAGATCATCATACGTCTATATGATATTATTTGGTATTGAATATATACGCGTATCGATCATTACACATTTGTAAAAATGTAATTATACTATAAGTATTGTTTGTTGATCATTTTCCAAGATCTTGGAAATAGTGTTTGATGGAACTATTTTACATAGGAATCGCGCTCTTGGTTTCGTTCCTATGGGGCATTACGCCGCTCGTTCATAAACAATTGTTGCGTGATATCCGTACAGAGACAATTCTCTTTGTAGGCGGCGTCTTTTATTTTGCGGCGCTGTTGACATTTTCTTTGTATCATCGTAGCATCATTTCCAAAGATATACCGAAAATAGATACGCGACATGTTGCTTGGTTTTTTATTGCTTCTGTCTTGGCG